>NPIE01001836.1_pt1 | contig 31616 bp, 34 predicted proteins | sample 8637661 | NCBI WGS metagenome assembly NPIE01 (sample SAMN07420842, study PRJNA396082) | bioreactor metagenome | isolation source: sample BA12 brine-fed electro-methanogenic bioreactor BA | place: Japan: Kochi | collected 2016-12-09 | reverse complement strand
CGGGCTTCATATGACTTAGAACGAGCAGCCAAACCGGCTGCTCTTTTTTCATGAGAGAGACAATGCGGGTAATAAATGAAAGACTTCTCATTGGTCCAAAATAGCCGTGATGTGAAGTTTTTTGCAGGGACGAGAACGATAGAGTCTCCAGATGCAAATTGGGAGGTGTTCTGCTCAACAGACAGTTGCTCACTGTACTTGAGAAGTTGTGTGCAGAATAGGATACAAGAAAGAACGCCTTTCATAGAAGATACTCTCCACCGTTCAAGTGGAGATCAAAGTGTCTCCCTTTGTTGACTGTCTGGGAACATGTACCCGTTCATCGAAAGAGCAGTTGCAAATTGCCAGTTCCAGTTGCAGACCTAGAGTAAAAAAACGACAAATGCCGTCATGCTGAACTCGTTTAGCATCAGTTGTAGTTTCTAGCATTCATTCCTAATAGGAAAAGATTCTTCTTTGTATCATGGATTTTCAAAAGACCAGATTCTGACTTGGAGAACGTCAGTGACAAAGCGAGTTTGTTCTGATCAGATAGCTTTGATTTGCCTTCTTTTCGGTCCCTTGTTCTTCCCTCACAACTTGCATCTTGGACTGATCCTTTGCTCCTGACCAACCACCAACAACGGCTCTTCGAAAACATGGGGACAGGTTTTCCATTATCTGTCCCCCTCATTTGATAAAGGTTATCGTCATTTGAGCTCGACACAGAGAATCCATTCTTGTTTCCTTGTTCCGGATAATGAACCTTCCTTTGCCAAGATCAAGTATCAGATCCCGTACAGGAACACTACGGGATGACCCTGAACAGGATCATTTCAGGGCAGGCTCCACGTGACTACAACGCATGGTTATTCTGAAAATCCTACAGTCCATCATGCTGAACTCGATTCAGCATCTTGCTCCGTAAGGTATTCTCACAATCTCACTTTACGTCATGCCGGACCGTGGTCCGGCATCTCTCTCTTGGTTTTTGACCTTGGCCAAGAACGAAGAACAGATCCTCGCTCTGAAACGAAGAACAGACCCTTACCAAGAACGAAGAACTGATCTTCGCTCTGGAAAGAATAACGGGTTCTCCTCGGCGAACGGAGAACCAATTTCTGTTGTTCTTCCGACCTCCGACCCCGTACCCCCAACCCCGGTTCTTGTTCTTCCCTCTTGCAACTCACAACTTGTAACTTGCAACTGATCTTTTGCTCTTTCTACCCCCTACCGCACCTGCACGACGTTTCAAATAACCCAGATCCTGAGTCAAGCGCAGGATGCCCCTTAACAAGAGCCCCAAACAGAAGCCCCAAACAGAAGCCCCAAACAGAAGCATTTTGGGGCAGGCTCATTGGGGCAGGCTCATTGGGGCAGGTTCCACGGAATAACTGCAGAGTAAATCGTTTTTTCACCACACCCGAGACCCTACACTCGATACCCGCTCTCTCCGTCTGAACTCTATTCGGCATCCCGTAACTTCCTCTTAGGTGCCTCACGTTCCGGTCTTGCCCTTATCGGTGAAAGGAAAACCGTATACGATTAATCTGTTTTCCTATTATCTTTCCTGGCCATAACCCCTATCGGTTTCCACCAAGACGTTTGTCACCTTCTTCCACTTTATCGAGGTTATTCTGCAGAGAATTTACGTTCGATGAATTGAATCGTCTTTTGGGGAGTGAGAAGATCTAGCCAGTGTGGTTGAGGGAGGTATTGCTTGTGATTAGCGGTTTACCGTTCGGTGATCTCTGCAACAAGGCCAACGAAATTCAAGAAATTCTGGATTCAGTCGAGAAGATACTTAGAAATGTCCAGTTTGAGACAGCTCATAGATGCCCGCCTTCTTGCAGGGAGTTTTGCAAGACTTCCGGCGATGCGATTCAGGCGACTGTTACTGAATTCCTTCCTCTTTCTTTGAGGCTCTGGAATGAAGGAAAGGCAACTCAGCTACTTGACCGACTTGATTCAGTCTACGGCAGTCATGAGTGTATTCTCTTCGAAAGTTCCTCAGTTGTTAGTGAAGAGGGAGGATGCACAGAATACTCCAGCAGGCAACTCCTCTGCAGACTATTTGGTTTTTTCCGGAATTATCAATAGATCGGGACAGGTGATCCTGTAATTTGCAGGCACATGAAAATTCACAGTTCGCTATCGGTAGACAACTAATTTGGGAAACTTTCAGTGGGTTGAAAATTCCGGTTTTCGCGGACTTTTCGAGCCAGATTAGAGGAGTTGATCCACATATGGGCGCAAACACATCCCCGATCAATTTGACGCTGAGAAGAGCGCTTGAGTATGTGGGGCTGAGGTTTGATCATAGTGGAAGAGGTTACGACAGAACCGCCTGATTTTCTTGTTAGTCACTCTTCAGAAGTATCTATAATAAAATTCCGGTAGTAGAATTCTCTTAAAGAAGTCTCGAGATCTGAAACCATGATAACTTGGAGGTGTACGTATGAAAAGATTGGTTTTTATGCTGCTAATAGTTCTTTGTGCTGCGAGCCTTATGGCGCAGCTTGGACTCAGAACGCTTACCCCAGAACCGACTGAAACAGCAGATGCCACCGAAGCCGAAGTCAGTTCTCCTGATTCAGAAGGACTTACTCCTCTAACTCTGCGAACAGTTGATTCTCTATTAGTAAGTTTCAGAGAGGGATGGAAAGCTCCAGATGACAGCACCTGGAAGGTCGAAGTGATAGGTTCTTCAGAGATAATGATACCTGAGGATTTCTCGATCTTTCAACAGAAAACCGGTTTGAACTACGACGTTCAGATCTTTGACAAAGACGGGGCGCTGTTTGGTAGACTTTTCTTTTATCAGCTTGAATCTTACGCCCTAGATGAGCTACTTCAGGCAGTAGTGACTTCCTTGTATGGTGAAAACGCTTCGACCGAAAAGAGATACGAGGAGATTGCAGAGCTTGACAACGGGCTAGTCGTGTATCTAGCATCTCTCAAGGTGAATCCGGAAGTAGATTACCCATTTGTTTTTGTCTATTATCCGGCCGAAGAGGTCGATATTACTGAGCCGGGCCCTGTTACAATGTTCGTTTTCGAACCTAAAAGCTATTCAGGTGGCGATCTTGAAAAAGCCAAGGAGATCATCGCTGGAATTGTGGGAAGCCATATTTCAATTAAAGAGGAGCCAAAAGAAGATGAGGTCGTTGATTTCCTTACTCCTGAAAAAGGTCAGCATACCGATTCATTCATCGTGATGATCGATTCTCTTCTCAGCGAGGAGGAAGTGGAGATCTACGTCGACGACTGGATTGAAGTTGAAGGTGATTACTTTGGATTCATGATGCCACCTGGATTCTCTGTGCAGTTCTACCTTTCCGACTACTTCGAGGTGGCTGATCTTGGTCTGAAAGGGACGATCGTAGGAAAGCTGTTTGTGGGTAAGTCAACCGATATCTGGAGAACTGACGATGTACTTGACGGATATGTTTACGAATATCTGGGTGGTTTTGGCGATTATGAGATAATCGACAGTTATTCGGGTTACGTTGATAGAGAATCTACCATAAGCATCTTTGCTCTAGACTTTTCAGGGCAGCTGTGCTGGCTTGCTCTCTTCTCTGAATCCACTGATGCCGAGGTATTTGGTCCCGGAGAATACTTTGTACTCGTAGCTCTGGCCGATTCAGAGGACGCCTTTACCTGGGCAGAGTGGTACACGGGAATCCTTGCAACTCTCGACTTCTAGCTTTCGAATATTCTAGGATAGACGTTTCTCGGGGAGACGCTAACGCAAAAGAAGCGTCTCCTTGCTTCTGGAAGGAAGTTCCGCTTCATTTACCTGAATGGTCATTGGTTACCCCTTCTTCTGTATCAAATAGCCACCGAAGGAACTGAACGAGACCGCTTCCCGCTGACTTAACTGCAGTCTTCAGTGCGTCAGCGGCTGTTTTGACATCTTCTTTGTACACAGCTATAGCTGAGGAGTTCTCTGTATTGCTTTCGAAGGACTCCAGTCTTTCCTTTAGTTCCGCGACCGTCGCTTTTTCCTCGCCAAGCTCTCTTTCTAGCCTCTGGTTCTCTTCTTGAAGGCTGGCTATCTTATCTTGAAGTTCAGTAAGTTCTTCAGTAACGGAAGTATGCGTATCCTCGAGGACAACTGCTCTATGGGCAGCCTCAACAACTGTGAAGCCTTTGGAAGTATAGTCCGGCATTTTCTTCACAATCTGGATTACATCTTCGTTGACCTCATCGATAAGCCCTTCTTCAATCAAGACTTTCACATAATTTCTTACTGTTTCATACTTGATTCCACTTGCCTCAGAGAGTTCCTTGAAATTCATTGCAATCCCTCCAGCAAAAGCTTTTTCATTAACATATTCAGTATATCAGAAGAAAGAACGGCGGAACTGATCTAGATAGACCTCTGAGTATCATAGATGTCCGATTGCAATGCTTTTGATATCATTGATAAAGTCGATAAGAAAGTGAGGAGATAAAATGAGGAAAATGATAGTGATAGTCGTTCTATTAGTGGTCTCATTAAGCACACTGGCAGCAGTCTTAATGGAAGAAGAACTAACCGCTCAGCAGTTTGGCTTCTCCGGAAAGGTCCATACTGCCAAAATCGAGATTGTGAAATTGGGAGCCGAACTCATGGTTTCTTACCCAGAGATAATCACTTTCAATCAGGCCGGTCTTGTGATCTCCAGGGAAACTGAAGGAGGAAAAACGAAGTATACATACGATGATCTGGGAAGGTTAGTCAAAAAGGAATTCATGGATGAAGAAGGGTCTGTTTTCCAGAGAGTAGATATCTACTATGATGGAGATTTCTACGACGCCGTTGCCTTTGACGAATTAGGTATTGAACTGGAAAGAACTCGCTACTGGTATGATACCGATGAAAGAACCCTTGCTTTTTCAGTTTTGACGGAGACCGGAATTTCAACCAACACTCTCTTCTTTGATGAGAATGGGAAAAAGCTTGAAAGCTATTCAATAGTCAGGGAGAATATTCCTGAACTCGAAACAGATGTTTACATTGTTTTGGAAAGCAAGTTTTCCTATGATTCATATGGCTCGCTTAATGGCGAGAGGATGATCGTCAGAATCAGAAAAGAAGGTAAAGAGCAAGCGACGGAATATCGTAAGAGGGTAGATATTCTCTCTAGAGATGATAGAGGCAATCCAGTTCGGGAATTTCATAGAACAGAGTTTCTCGACGGTTCAAATCCTCCCGAAGAATTCATCTACTCAAGAGAGTTCACCTATTATTGATTTATCACTCAGCGTAACAATTGTTACCGATAACGTGACGACCGTGACTGTAATATATTCATGTCGATAAAGGAGGGATTTGCTTGTTCTGTTTTCAGTGTTCCGAAACGATGAAGGGAACTGGTTGCACTGTCAAAGGTGTATGTGGAAAAGAGCCAGAGGTAGCGAATCTTCAGGATTTGCTAATATGGATTCTGAAGGGCATCTCTTATTGGGGAGTCAGAGCTCGGGAAATCGGAGTTACTGACGTAGAGACCGGCCTTTATGTTGCGGAGGGTTTATTTACAACGATCACTAATGTCGATTTTGATTCCGAGAGCCTTGGAAAAAAGATTGAGAGGGCGCTTGAAGTAAGAGAGAGAATCGAACGGCTTTTCAGAGAAGGCTTCAGAAGGAAGCACGGGAAGGATTTCGATGACTCGGTTCCGGAAGCCTGCACCTGGAAGCTTTCTGGGGGACTGGACGTGTACGAAATGAAGGGTGCGGAAGTTGGTGTACTGGATACTTCTGACGAAGATGTTCGGTCGTTGAGGGAGCTTCTAACATATGGACTCAAGGGAATTGCCGCATATACTGATCACGCGTATATTCTAAAGCATTCGGACAACTCAATTCTAGACTTCCTTCAGGAAGCGCTTGCAGCCACCCTGGATGACTCACGAACGGTTGATGATTATGTTTCTCTGGTTCTCAAAGCAGGCGAATATGCAGTGAAGGCAATGGCTCTGTTGGATGAAGCAAATACCAGCAGTTACGGAAATCCAGAGATCACTTCTGTTTTCACAGGCACGGTTGAGGGACCGGGAATTCTCGTCAGCGGACATGATCTTCTTGATCTGGAAGAGCTTCTAAAACAGACTGAAGGAAAGGGAATTAACATCTATACTCACGGTGAAATGCTTCCTGCCAACGCTTATCCTGGACTGAAGAAGTACTCTCATCTGAAAGGCAATTTTGGTACCTCCTGGTATAACCAGCAAAAGGAATTCGAAGAATTCCAGGGTCCAATTCTTAGACCACGAATTGCATTCAGAAGCCGAGGGAATCTTACAAGGACAAGATATTTACTACAGGTCTTGTCGGTTGGCCCGGAGTGGCTCATATCCCAAATAGAGTTGATGGAAAAGAGAAGGATTTCTCCCCGATTATCCAAAAGGCTCTTGAGGTAGGGGATATAGGTGCAAGACCCGGCAAAAGCATCATTGTCGGTCTCGCTCACGACCAGCTGTCGAAAGTCTCGGATAAGATAATTGATGCGGTTAAAGCCGGTGCCATAAAGAAGTTTGTGGTGATGGGCGGTTGCGACGGACACGCCAAGGAGAGGGAGTACTACACGGACCTCGCCAAGAAGCTTCCGAAAGAGATGGTAATACTAACCGCAGGTTGCGCAAAGTACAGGTATAACATGCTAGACCTTGGCGATATTGGAGGCATCCCGAGAGTCGTAGACGCAGGCCAGTGCAACGATTCATATTCGCTGGTTATTACCGCTCTGAAACTCAAGGAGGCTTTTGGCCTTGAAGATATCAATGATCTGCCGATCGAGTATGATATTGCCTGGTATGAGCAAAAGGCTGTAGCGGTACTTCTCGCACTCCTATACATGGGTGTAAAAGGTATTCGCCTGGGGCCGGTGTTGCCAGCTTTCGTATCGCCTAATGTCTTGAAGGTACTTGTTGATAATTTCGATATAAAGCCGATCAAGACCGTTGATGAGGATCTTTCCGCAATTATTGGTTAGACAAAGCGCTTTTGAAGAAATGAACTACCTTCTCAGCAACTTCCATCATTGAAGGTCTCATTTCTCCTCCGTCGGGCACCAATCCGTGCCCGGCGTTTTCTACGATGATCAACTCCGCACTACATCCTTTGTCTAAGAGCTTTTCGAACAATCGGACTGATTGATAGGGAGGTACAACAGCATCTTTATCTCCCTGAACTATAAGAAAGGAAGGGGAATCACTTCTGACATATGAGATAGGACTAGCCTTCTTGAGGACATCTTCTTCGCTGCCGAAAATCAAATCGGCTAGCTCTTTCTTAATCCCAGTGAATAGTGCTTCTAGGTCGGTCGGGCCATATAGATCCGCAACACAGATCAGTTCTTCACTCTGATCAGAGAATTCGTCACTTGAAAACAACCCTTTGTCGGCAGTTAGGGCGGCCAGAGCTACCAGGTGTGCCCCTGCACTAGTTCCGAAAGCTCCAATTACGGCTGGATCTATCATGAATTCAGAAGAGTGCTTTCTGGCAAAACGCACAGCCGTCTTGACATCAATTATCTGGGAAGGATACTTCCACTTCGGTGCAAGCCTGTAATCTATAGAAAAGACAATGAAGCCCGCTCTGATGAGTTCGCTTACAATAACCACTCCGGGACCGCTTCTCTTATCGCCTGTAATCCAAGCGCCACCGTGAACATAGAGTATGCCGGGTCTAGGGGTATCTATATCGTTGGGAGTGAAAATATCCATTGTAAGAGTCTCTCCGCCAGCTCGGGAGTAGATGACATCTTCTTCGAATCTATAGTCAATTGCCGGTCTTCCATAGGAATCAACATCGAGATTCTTAAGATCGAAGCTTTCGCTGCTTCTCGAAGCCAGAAACAACTGTTCCACTAAATCGGCGAATGCCCTGATCTCCGAAAACGGTGAGCCAGCCAGACCAACAGAGCAGACCAGACAGAAAACCACAATTATCTGCGTCTTTCTAGTCGGACTCATCTTTCTGCGAACGTCTCCTTGCAACAATTTGTCAAATCTAAGGAAGTGTGTTTATTATTCCGAGAACAACTGCTGCCAGAGATGAAATCACTGCGACCGTCAACCAGATGTTGTTCGTCCTTCTCAGTGAAGCAATCTCTTGTGCCGATTCTTCTCTGGATTTATTCACAAGCTCTTCGGCGATAGCGTTAATTTCTTCTCTGGAAACAACTCTTGACCCGAAGTCCTCGGAAAGTTTACTGAGATCTTCTCTGACTTTCGCAAGTTCTTGCTCAGTTACGGACAGATCATCCTGAAGTCTTTTGATTGTCTTCATATTGCTGTCAATTGCAGCAACTGATCCGTCGAAGTTTCCCTTAATACTATCAAGGTCTATTGAAACTGCTTCAAGAGAGTCTTGCAGAAGCCCGAATGAGAGATCCAGCTCTGTCAAAGAGCTTCTAAGTTCAGTGAGATCACTCTGAAGAATAGTTATTTCTTCCATGAACTCACCACGCGTTTCTTCAAAGGTTTCGATAGATACTCCTTCAGGAGGAATCGATTCTCTCAAAGTTATCAGATCTGCGTTAAATCTCACAAAACCTCTTGAAAGACTGTCGGCAATTTCGCGCAATTCGAGTATCTCAGTCTCGATTTCATCCATGTTGATTGCTCCTGTTCCAAAGACGCCGATTTCAAGGCCCTCAACCTTTTTCACAAGGTCTGAAATGGTATTTTCGGCTGAGGAAAAGGTTTCCCGAAGAGTGTCTATTCTGTCGGACAGATTTCTTGTCGTTGATTCGGAGGCGGACAATCTTGCTCTGATCTCTTCGATATCAGACAGCGAACTCTCGGCTGCCAACAGTCTCGCTTCAACATCTGACAGTATTCCAGACATTGAACTAATTTTCTCCATCTGAGAAAGTGCTGTCTCTGATACGTAGACCGAAAGCCCTTTCAGCTCTGAAGACACTCCTTCCAATAGCTCACTGTTGATCGTGATGTTCTCAATATTGCTCTCAACAGATTCTTCGACAATTACCAAACGTTCAATCAAAGAGCCGATTTTCTCGCTCAAGTCATTTCTGACTGAGACTAACTCATCCGATTGGGCACCAATGGATTTTCCGAGTTCTTCAAGTCTGTTTTCAGCCTCAGACAGGCCTTCACTTATTTCATCAATCTTCACCATGATTGACGAAATCTCGTCTGGATCAGCTTGTTCACTTGCAGACTCCGCAAGTTCTGCCACTTGATTCTGAAGATCTTGTATTGATACTTGAAGCCGGCTCTGAGAAGCCGCCAGTGTTTCAATTCTTGAGATCTCGTCGCTCCAGTCTGCAAGAGATGAGTAAAGACGGTCCAGAGAATCGCTAAGCTCTTCAAACTCTATCCTACGGACAGGATTGTCTACCACTGTCTCTTCGAGTGCAGCAATTCTGTTCTCTATTGTCAACACGAACTCTTCAACATCAAAAGCGCCTCGATCTACCATTGCCTTATATTCAGCCAGTGCAACTTGAGTATCAAGGAATAGAGTGTTTAGCCTTCTAAATTGCAGATTCAATCCTTCAACATTGTCCTGTAAGAAGTCCAGTCTATCATTCAAGTCGGCTATACCGACAACCAGAGTATCATAATCATCCGTGGCTTGCGAATCTGATGCCGAGATTGTTTCGTCGAGAGTCACCGGCGCCATCTCGACAAGTCTGCCGGGTTCAGTAGTTCTCACTCTCCATGGAAGTAGAATCTGTTGTACTCTAACGTCCATGAAATAGTCCTCTAATGGGGTTTCCGAGGTTAGGACAAGAACACCGCCGGAAGGAAGAGAGAAAGGCAGTTCCAAAGACGTGGACAAATCTTCGACTTTGTAGATTTTATGAGCGATTCTTTCGTTGCTCTTGGCATCGATGATTACAACGTTATTCACTTCAATGTCCATGACTCTTGTAGATCGGACTATGAGTATGCCCAGCAGATTCTGGTTCTGCATCATTTTTATTTCTGAATCAGTAGCGGCATACGTCGGCACAAAACGCGCATCAAAGCCAGCTCCCGAGAAAGATACGAAAGCCTCACTCCTTGATAAAAGTGTGTTCAACAGCTCATCGTACTCTTGGGCAAACGCCAAGAATGATACAAGTACAATGATAATCAGAAGAACTTTCTTCATAAGCATACCTCCTTCGAGACGGGCGTTCGGCCAGAAAAATTCCTTATTGTACCCACTGTCCCAAATAGTGCTTCTTCTTGAAAATTCTGACCTTCCTCTACTGATAAGTATAACAACGGGAGCGCCATAATTCAGCATAGAATCTGCGTGAATTCCTACACCTCTGCGAAATCCCGGGTCTCTCTTGGTTGTTTGATCGCCCCATCGTTACGGCTGGTCTTTCCCGGGATGTGAATATGTTTGGTTTTCGGCCTGCAGTCATAAATAGCTCGTTTGTCAATTCAGCGGACTGCTCTTGACTGTGATATACTGTCAGTGAATTTCCTCACGGGGTGTTGCATTGGCAAAACAACCAGACGGACTAAACTTCATTGATGAACGGATTGTTTGGATAGATGTAGCCAGAGGCCTGTTAATGGCACTCGTGGTAATGTATCACACTCTTCCTCCGCAAATCGTTGCAAATCTCATAAATCCCGCTGCTTGCACCTTTTTCTTTCTTTCAGGGTTGATATCGAAAGAAGGAAACCTCAAAACGAACCTCTTAAAAAGATTTAAACAGTTAATTGTTCCCTATTACACAATGGCGTCGGTAAACATTCTGATCTGGCTAGCTGTAAAAATGATCGTGACAAGAGAAGAGCTCAATTTCGTGCTAATTGATGTAATCCTAAACGTTTTGACCGTTAGGACCGCCGTTGGAATGATTCCCGTGAACATTATTCCTTTGTGGTTCGTTCCGGCCGTCTTTGTAATGGGGATTTACTACGCAATTCTCAGAAAACTCCGGATCCTTCCAGTAGGAATAGTGTTGGGCTTTGTGTCGATGTTTTTCCTCTCTGGATCACTTCCCTTCAAACTCGATGTTGCTTTAGCTGTCCTGCCGTATTTTGCGATGGGTAAGTTTGCGAAATCTTTCGGGATATTGACACGAAGAGTTCCCGTTATGATGACAATCGTTTCGTCTGCGTTATATGCGATCGCTGCGACGTTTTGTGATGAAGTGTATTTGATGGAAGACTATTTCGGTTCATCGCCTTCTCTGTATATATTTGCTGCCGTGTTTGGAATAATCGCAATCTCCGGTATGGCTCAGCTCCTGGAGAGAATCGAGCCTCTAAAGCGGATCTTTTCTCTTTTTGGAAGGCGAACACTGTTTGTGCTGGGGTATCACATAGCTGCAGGCTTCCTCGTCTATCCAATTTTCGATTTTCTTGGAGATCCAATTGAAATCATGGAAAGATTCTGGTATGTATACTGGTTGATCAACATGGCTGTTGTCTACCTCTTGATCAGGCTCCTCCCGGAACCCGCACTAACGATCTTGTCGGGAAGTTTTCTGGCAAAGCGGAAAGGAAATTCTCCAGAGTACGCTCGGGGGAAGTCTCGAAAGGGAAAATCAACTAGAAGCGAGTACTGGTCTTAAGCTGCAGTATTATACCCCCAAAGCCGTTGTTTTCGAGAATTGTTCGGCCTGACACATACGTTCTTTTGCTTTTGCTTTTCAAGGAGTCGAGAGTTTTTGCCATCTACTTCGTGACCCGCTAATTATCGAAAAAATGGTATTATCCTATTTGAAGGAGCTTTTGTGGAGGGATTCCTATGCTTGTTTTGCTGATAGTAGTGGCTGTTTTGCTTGGTTATCTTGCCTACAGGCTTATTCTGAGAGAAGGAGGCATCTTTCTGGGGCCATACGAGTTCAAGTTTCGAAAAGAGCCTGGTCCTGAGGAGTTTATGCGTCGCCTGAAGGAATTGCAGCAGCGAAATCAGGATTTTGAGAGCAGGCTCGTCCTTAGTGTGGCTACCGGTAGGTTTCCAAACAACATGGAGTTCTTCAGGCTTGCAATGGACAAAGTTTTCGCCGATCTGAAGAATGCAAAGAGCGAGGAAGAGGTGGAGGAGATCTTTCTCAAGGCCGAAAGACTTCTTAAGGATTTTGGAGCGGCTTCCAACGCAAATTCAATAACGCTTGTCACTGAATATTCGAAAAGACTTGTCCAGGCGCAGGAAGAGTTCTACTCTCTTAGAAAGCAAAGGGATCTTGATCTCAGACAAAGGCAGAATGAACGCAATGAAGAGATTTTGAAGGAGCTTGAGAGTATTTTGGAGGGAATCAAGGCATCAAACGATGAGATGGCGATAAGAGATTCAATGAACAATGCGGCAAGATTAGAGACCGGCCTAGATCTCTCCTTGCTAGATGAGACACAGAACGAGAGATATCGAGATGTGAAGAATGGGTTCTACAGAGTGGCAGAGGAAAAGGTAGAATCTCTAAGAAGCTCAAGATACGCGAGATACAATAGAAAGGCAATTGAGAGATTGAAGAAGCTTCTCGACGAGTTTTCTGAAAACGAGAAGGAACTGTCTAGAAGCGGAAGCTCTCTTCCAATGATTCTGAAGGAGAAGATCGGTTCACTGAATACCTCTTACTTCGATGGCCCGACGATGCAATATTTCAACTACGTGTACGGCTATATCTTCTCTCTCATAGATGAGGATCTGAAATTTGAAGTGACTAGAGTCATGACAGAAACCGATAAGGATACGTTAGATATATGAGTGCGGAGAGGGGAATTCAAGTCAGAAAGCGGGGTATCCAGCTTTTTTCGGATTCTGGGCCAAAGAAGAGAGATTACATCGGTGAAGAGAACAACCTTAAGAGGGCTCTTGAAGTTTTCGATAGCTCACTTCCTTCCCGAAGACCATCGGAGTATTCGGTTGAAAGCCTGGTTTCGCTGAGTAGTATTAAGAAGACATACGAGAACTTGGAGATGAATCTCGAGAATCTGAAGAAAAGCGTCAAACCCCACAGTGTGGTAATGGAAGAAGAGGAAGTAACCCCTCTTGAGATAATTCTCAAGGAAACGCCTCTCAAGCAGTGGTACACTACCGGAAAGACACTTGGAAGTTTGGCTTCAATTGGCGCAAAAGTCGCCCTTCAAATGCTGAAGAACAAGAAGGACGAGAAAACTTTCAAGAAACTGCGTCTGCTTGAAATAGAGATTGTCTACCGGAAACTGGAAGAACGATAATAGCTTTTCACATCTTTCAAAAGGTCTTCAAGTGCCTTTCCTACCTCGCGGCGTACAGCTTCTTTGTCAAGAGAAAAATTCAACATTTGGTTCATTTTTTCAACGCGAACCATTCTCGCTTTTCGAAGAATCGCCGTGTGTTCGCCAATTTCGTAATTTGAAAGGTTCAGCGCCCTGGCAAGTTCATTTCCCGAGGATTGCCCCGCAGAAAGGTGTTTTATAATGGCAAGTCTCTTTTCGTGGGCCAAAGCGTCGAAAGTATCTGCGGCCATCTCCTGCTTATCCTTTAAAACTGATATAACTTCTTTGAAGCGAAACTCCGCTGTGTACATATCTTCGTTGACAAAAGGGACCGATGCGTTTGAGACCAGGAATTCCGAGAAGTAGCTGGGGCAAATAACCGTTCTTTTTAGCTCTTCGTAGCGCGTGTAGTCGGTGTTTTTTGTCAGTAACATGAGGAATCTCTCACCTGAATGCCTTATTTTCTTTTTCAACTCACTTGCAGTACTTGATAGAAGCTTCTCGATCCTGGGTTCTAGATTCGAAAAAGTATTCTCATGGAACCACTCGAGTAATACAGAAAGTCCTCCTTCGTTCTGGACGGATCCGATAGCATTTCAAAGAGAATCGCCTTTCGTTCTGTCGAGAAAGACATATTACTCGAGGCAAAGAGCAGCAATTCCTTGTCGTCATTCATAATCTTTTCAAAGGTGTTCATATCGATAGTTCTCTTGTGGGGTCCATAACCGGAGTATATAAAGTGAATCAAGAGAACTCTTTCAGGCATATCCTTTATATGTTTGATCAATTGCTTTGCATTTTCGAGATTGAAGTGCGTTATATCCGGAAAAAGAGAACTTCCGAAGAAGGTTTCCCAATCAAAAAACTCCTCGAGTTTCTGAGCAATGTCAGAGGTGAGAATACTTCTTGTTTCGTCAATCCAGTTCTGAATAACCTGCCTTGCTCAAAATCACCCTTGTTGAGCGAGGGCTTGAGATGTTCGAGAAATCGGTCGTTGTTATTCAGTCTGAAAAGGCCGTGAAGAAGGTCGCAAGCTGTGCTTCGGCAAACCTCCTGTCTATCCATTTCATCATAACGCACCTGAGGAGCACGTAATTCAACGGAATTATTGTATCACTGGCGGGACTAATACCACAGTCATTATACAGCATTCACCGGGCTCCACTCTCAGATATGGAACCATGTCCGGTGGTTTCCGCAGAACTAGAGTATTAGCAAACTGACTGCCATTACTGCCATTCCCGCAATCAACCCGGAAATTGAGAGATGGTGCTCTCCATATTTCTCTGCCGAAGGTAGAAGTTCATCCAGCGATATGTAAACCATGATTCCGGCGACACCGGCGAATACTACTCCAAAAGCCATTTCGTTGAAAAGAGTATTGATTAAAGCGAATCCAATCAATGCTCCGGCCGGTTCTGCAAGACCGGAAAGGAAAGAATAGACGAATGCCTTCTTTCTGCTTCCGGTTGCTTGATAAATCGGAACTGCCACAGCGATACCTTCGGGAATGTTATGAATTGCTATTGCTATTGCTATGGGAATTCCAAGTGAAGGATCCTTCATCGCTGCAAGAAATGTGGCAAGTCCTTCAGGAAAGTTATGCACTGCAATAGCAAACGCTGTGAAGACGCCCATTCTCATTAGACTTCTGTTCATCTGTTGCATTTCATTTACGTCTCTCATTTCATGAGGGTTTTCTGCGGAGGGTACGAGAAAGTCAATCAGCGCGATCAGGCCTATGCCTCCAAAGAAAGCTATTACATTGATCCAGTCAGCGAGACCACTTCCGATCGCCTCTTGGAGCGATTCCCCGCTCTTGACAAAGATCTCTACAAAGGAGACATATATCATTATTCCGGCAGAGAAGCCCAGTGAGACTGAAAGGAATCTCGTGTTGGTCTTCTTTGTTAGAATGGCCAGAATACTTCCTACGCCGGTTGATAGACCGGCAAAGATGGTTAAAAACAGCGCAGGCCAGAAATTCGCAAGTTCCACTGCGATCCTCCACAAATCCTTTTGGAAAGATACATTGCTTCTCGGGTTTGCAACCTAATCGACATCTGTATATCAGTCATTTGAAAACAGTCAAAAGAGACACGCCTCAGGCGCGCCTCGATTTCTTTCGCATTACCTTACCGATTTCATTCCCTCTTCAACTGCCTGAATGTTCAAATCTAGTAGAGATGCTTTTCGATCCGTCAGTTTCTTCTCCAGAGCCTTACGCACTCCTTCCATGGTCACTGTGCCTGTCTTCTCGAGATACGCCCCCAAAACTACCATGTTGGCAACCTTGAGATTCCCAAGTTTCTCTGCGATAGAATTTGCATCGATCTTGACGACGGAAATATCATTTCTATTAGTTTCTCTATCGACAACAGAAGTGTTTATCACCATTACGCCACCGGCCTGAATCTCTTTCTCGAATTTTATCAGAGATGGTATGTTCATTACTATCAGCTCGTTCGGAGTATTTGTAATCGGTGAGCCAATAGGCTCATCGCTTACCACTACTGTGCAGTTAGCAGTCCCTCCCCGCATCTCCGGGCCGTATGAGGGAAGCCAGGTAGTGTGCTTGTTGTCAAACATTCCAGCCGTTGCCAGAATCTGTCCGATCAACATAACTCCCTGTCCACCAAATCCCGCAGCTACTAAGAGATGCTCACTCATTTGATATCACCGACCTTGTCGACAAATACCCCGATGGGATACTCCTTCTTCATGTTTTCATTTAGCCAGTTGATTGACTCCACTGGGTTGAGCCCCCAGTTTGTTGGACAAGTTGAAAGAACCTCGACTAATGAAAAGCCCAGCCCTTTTTGCTGCGCAACAAAGGCCTTCTTTATTGCAGCCTTTGCCTTCCTTACTTCCTGGGGAGAACTCACAGCCACTCGTTCTAGATAGACAATTCCGGCGGTTTCCTTCAGCAATTCTGAAACGTGAATCGGGAACCCTTCCGTCTCTGCCTTTCTCCCATACGGAGAAGTAGTGGTTTTCATTCCGAGCAAGGTGGTTGGTGCCATCTGACCGCCTGTCATACCGTAGATCGCGTTATTGACGAAAATCGTGGTGATCTTCTCGCCTCTGTTTGCGGCGTGAATGATCTCGGCCGTCCCAATGGCGGCAAGATCACCGTCGCCTTGATATGTGAATACAATCCTGTCTGGCATTGCTCTCTTCATTCCCGTGGCGACGGCCGGTGCTCTTCCATGAGGTGCAACGGTTCCGTCCACATCAAAGAATTCATACGCAAAGACCGAGCATCCAACGGGAGCCACCATTAGGGTCTTCCCCTGAATCTCCAGTTCATCTATTACTTCTGCCAAAAGCCTATGAATAATTCCGTGGTGACAGCCTGGACAGTATGAGAATTCATTTTTCGCTAGTGATTTAGGTCTCTTGTAAGTTGCCTGTGACATTTAATCACCTCATCCTATGAGTCTGACGAGTTCTCTTAAGACTTCGTCTGGTGTTGGAACCATTCCTCCGGTTCTCCCGTAGAAATGAACAGGTAACGATCCTTCGACTGAGAGGCGGACATCTTCCACCATCTGACCGGTCGACATTTCCACATCTAAACAGAACTTTTTCCCCTTTGTGGCTGCCTTCAGTTCGGCATATGGAAATGGCCATAGAGATATTGGTCTAAACAGTCCCACTTTGATTCCCTGTTTCCTTGCCATCTTCACTACGCTGCCAAGAATTCTGCCCATCGTTCCGTATCCGACAAGAACATACTCCGCATCTTCAAGGTCACTTGTTTCGAATCTGACTTCCTTCGCTTTGATCTCTTCATAGCCCTTGTGTACAACGGTATTCATCTCTTCGAGCCTTACCGGATCGATGTCGAAAGAAGTTACTTTGTGAGGTTCACGACCATCCGTTCCTCTCAGAGCCCAGCTCGAGTGATCATTAATCCCCTCGAGTTCAACGAAATCAGGAAAGACAACAGGTTCCATCATTTGTCCAAGCATTCCGTCTGCAAGCATCATTACTGGCACTCTATAAATGTCAGCCATATTGAAGGCGCTTTCCATCAGATCGACCGCTTCTTGAATGCTTCCTGGAGCTAGAACTATCAAATGATAATCTCCGTGCCCTCCGCCTTTGGTCGACTGGAAGTAGTCGCTCTGTGCAGGCTGGATATCTCCAAGTCCAGGTCCACCTCTAACTACATTTACAAACACCGTAGGAAGCCTTGCACCTGCAATGTATGATACTCCTTCTTGCATTAGACTGAAGCCGGGACTAGACGTCGAAGTCATGACTCTGTGACCCGTGCACGCGGCCCCATAAACCATGTTAACCGCGGCCACCTCGCTCTCTGACTGAAGAAAGACTCCGCTTACCTGCGGCATTCTTCTTGCCATATATTCAGTGAATTCTGATTGAGGAGTAATGGGATAGCCAAAATATAGTCTGCAGCCGGCCCTTATAGCAGCTTCTGCCATCGCTTCATTTCCCTTAACCATCATCTTTTCGGCCATGGTCTTCCCTCCTATACCTCTACCGTTTCTTTGTAGACGGTTATTGCTGTATCAGGACACATCATGTAGCAAAAGCCGCATCCGATGCAGTTGTCGAGATCATGTTGTTGGGCGGGACGATAGCCCTTGCTGTTGAACTTGTCCGAAAAGCTCAGCACTTTCTTCGGGCAGAAGTTGATACATAGACCGCAGCCTTTGCATCGTTCTTCGTCAATTTTCACGAAGTCTCTACGCATTTTCTACCTCCCATGGATTCATCATATATTTCTTCATTTCAAGTTTATCAAAGATACTATTCCCATTTTCGACTCCATTCATGACAGCCGTGAATGCCACTTGGGTTGAAACTCGCTCTGATACTTGTTTCATAAACTCCTCGCCCTTCTGAATCACTTCTATTGTCGTCTCAGAACCGATATTTGCGTTATTTACAAGGTAATCGATTTTCATTCTCGAAGTCTCCTGGAGTCTGAGGAAGTGAAGGACGGCGTTTTCGACGGTGTCATTGAACGGCCTAAAGGGATTCAAAACATAGTATGTCTCACAGTTCTCTTTCGGTAGTCTTGTGCTCAGTGAGGAAAGAACGACTGCACCGTCATCATTTCCACCAACGTCAAGAACAACCCTGAACTCTGGATTCTCTACATAGCCGAAAACTTCGGCAGGAATAATCGGCAGATCGGCGTGAGATAACTTTCCTCTGGGGGCGATGATTTTGATGCCGAACTCAGCAAAGGACTCTCTCATATCTCGGGATCGATAATATGGGCTTATAGTATCAATGTCTGCAAGGGCAACACGTTCTCCGTTTTTCGCAAGCAATCTGGAGACATTAAGAGCTATTTCGGTCTTGCCGCTGCCGAACATTCCCATGAAGATCAGAATCTTCTTCGAAAAGTTCATTCTGCTCTCCTATATTCTTTTGCCTTCTCGATTCCTTCAAGAACTCTGGAGCAGGCCATTGCCAGAGATAATTCTTCATTGCCGCCCGGAACTACACTTATGGGAGCAATGAAGGACAGTTTTTCGGTAAGCCATGGAACCATAAATCTGCTGTCGTGAGCTATCCCGCCAGTGATGATTATGGAGTCTACATCTCCGCTGAGAACAGCTGCCATCCTTCCGGTCCACTTCACAATCTGGTATGCCATTGCCCTATAGGCCTTTTCTGCTTGTCTGTCTCCATCAATTATCGCTTGCTGAATTATTCGGCAATCACTTGTCCCAGTGTAAGCCATAAGACCGCCATTTCCTTTTATCAGTTTTTTGACTTCATTCTTCGAGTACTTTCCTGAATAACAGAGCTTTATCAAGCCTGATATCGGAAGGGTTCCCGCTCTCTCCGGACTGAAAGGTCCGTCACCGTTAAGTGCATTGTTTACGTCGACAACTCTGCCCCTTTTGTGAGCTCCAATCGAGATTCCGCCACCCATGTGAACAACAATGAAGTTCATTTCTTCATACTTCTTCCCGTATCTAGAAGCTACTTCTCTTGCCACAGCTTTTTGATTAAGCGCATGAAAGATGGATCTTCGTGTGTAATCTGGATGGCCAGAGAGCTTCGCAACAGGGTCCATTTCGTCAACTACCACCGGGTCTGCAATATAAGCAGGGATTCCCTTCCCATTCTCAAGTGCTAGTTCCTTAGCAAGTATCGCCCCTAAATTTGAAGCGTGTTCGCCATACTTGGCAGATCTTAGGTCTTCTATCATGTCATCATTTACAGCATATGTGCCACCTTCGAGAGGTCGAAGCATTCCCCCCCGCCCAATGATTGCATCGATTTCTGTCAGGGGATGTCCGGCTGATTCCAGGAAACTGACAATTAATGATTTTCTGAAAGAGCTCTGTTCATAAAGTGAAGCGAATTGATTCAGCTCTTGAGGCGAGTGTCGAATCGTGTGTTCTCCGATAATTTCCGAGTCTCTGAAAAGCGCAAGTTTCGTCGAGGTTGATCCAGGATTTATGACAAGTATGATAGACATCACATCACTCCCGAAAGAAGAACGTTCAAGGCTATCGACTGCAATTTTGTACTTGCTGAATCGGCTCTGGAAGTAAGTATTATCGGAACCCTTCCTCCAACTATTGCACTTGCCAGCTGGCAATCGGAGAGAAACGCCATTGCTTTATAGAAAATGTTTCCCGCTTCGATATCAGGCATTATAAGTATGTCTGCATCGCCCGCGACAGAACTGGAAATCCCTTTGTGCTTCGCAGCTTCGAATGAGATAGCATTATCCAGAGCGAGTGGTCCATCAACTTCAACAGCCCCCAGCTGGCCTCTTCTTGCCATCTGGGAAAGGATCGCCGCATCTGTTGTTGCTGGCATCTTCGAGTTTACAACCTCGATCGCAGCCAATACGGCGACCTTCGGTTTTTCGATTTCCAAAGCCCTTGCAACTGCGGCCGAATTGATAATTGAATCAGCTTTTTGACCTAAATCGGGCGCTATTACCATCCCTGCGTCTGTAACCAGAATCAGTTTGTGGTACTTCTTGGTCTCAAAGACGGTGACAAGATTCATTGTTCTTCCAGTCCTGAGACCATACTCATCCTTCAGAAAGACGCTGAGGAGCTCTCCCGTTTTCACATTGCCTTTCATTAGAATGTCAGCACTCTTAAGCGAAACGGCCTCTACAGCCTTCTGAATCGATTCGCTCTTTGAGGCGCAGTCTACAATTGAAAGATTCTCTGCAAAATCCATCTCGTTGATGATTTCCTCTATCTTGCCTTGCGAGCCGAAGAGTATGAAGGATGCAATCCCTTCTTGCGCCGCCTCTTTGGCTGCCGAAAGCACAACAGGGTCGTCAGCGGCGGCAATTGCTATCACTTTCGGGTTGCTTTTTGCGCGGCAGACTAGCTGTGAAAGACCTGAGATCATATAGCCACCTCCGCATCAAACTCTCTTGCCTTTTCTGTACCTTGAAGAACTCTCTGTGCACCAAGCGCGAGAGACAACAGTTCGTTCTCGCCTGGTTCAACTACGACCAGAGCGAACTTTCCAACAAAGCTCTTTATCTTCTCAACAATCTCAGCGTTATAAGCAATACTTCCCGTAAGAACAATAGCATCAATTGAACCGCCGCCCAAAGCGACCATACCGCCGATTTCCTTGCCAATTTGATAAACCATCGCATCAACTACCATAGCTGCATAAGAATCACTCTCTGCCATTTCTAGTGCCTTTCTCAGGTCATCCGTGCCAAGATAGGCTCGCAGTCCCCCAGACTTCAAATATCGGTCGAGAAGTTGTTTCTCCGTATATTCACCGCTGAAACACTTCTCTGCCAAATCCCCTACTGGGAGTTCTCCGGTTCTGGTCGGGCTGAAAGGCCCTTCATCTGTCGCGTTGTTCACGTCGACCATCTTGCCTCTCAGTTGAAGCCCTACTGAAATGCCTCCACCTAGGTGAGCGATTACCAGGTTAAGGTTTTCAACGTCTTTTCCAAGATCAGCTGCAATCTGTCTAGCGGCAGCCTTCATGTTCAGAGCATGCAGTCTGGAAATTCTCGGCAATTGGGGAAGACCGGACAGCCGAGCTTCTTCACAAAATTCGTCAACTGAAATCGGATCCGTTATGAATACGGGGATCTTTCCTTCAGAGAGGAGTAATCCTATTGGAGCAGCAAGATTGGAAGGGTGATCGACCTCGCTGTGATGCAAAAGAAAATCAACCATCTTCTCGTTAACTCTGTAGGTGCCGCTTTCAAGAGGAGGAAGAATTCCTCCTCTGCAGGCAATCGCATCGAAATCAAACTGCACGTCACGGTCTCTAAGAAAGGAGATAATCTCCTCTGCCCTCTCTCGAATATCATCTTCGGGATTCTTCTGCGATGTGAAATGTTGAATCGCGCCTTTCGTCACCTCATGCTCGTTGTTGAAGACAGCGATTTTCGTTGAAGTAGAGCCGGGATTTATTGCTAAGATTTTCATTCTCTCACTCCCTCAGAGGATATTCTTCTCTTTGCCATACTCCACAACAATCTTCTTTAGCCTTCTTACTCCTTCTATGATGTCCTCTCTGGGAGGAAGACAGAAGGATAGTCGCATCGAGTTCTTGCATGTGTTGTCCAGCGAGAAGGCCTCTCCTGGAACAAAGAGCACATTCTCGGCCTTGCCCATTTCCAGCATTTCTCCAGTATCAAAACTCTCGGGAAGAGTGAACCAAATGAAAAGCCCTCCGTCTGGTTTGGTCCAGTGGAATCCCTTCATGTCTCCGAAATTCTTCTCGAGCTCTGCAAGCATAAGATCTCTCTTGTCCCTGTAGAGAGCTATTGTTGGTTTAAGCTGTGCAATCAAGTCATGCCTCTGAAGATATCTGGCCGCGATTCTCTGTGTGAGACTAGGAGTGCAGAGGTCTGAGGCTTGTTTGGCCATTACCATTTTTCTTATTATGGTCTTGTTCCCAATAACGATTCCTAATCTCAGTCCTGGGGAGAGGATCTTGCTGAATGTCCTCAGAAGTAAGACCCGATTCTGACCTCCAATTTTGAAAATTGGATCTATTGGATCGCCTTCGTACCTAAGGTCACCATAGGGATCATCCTCAACGATCAGAACGTCATACTTTTCAGCGATTTCGACTAGCCTCTTTCTCTTCTCCAGCGACATCGTGACTCCACCCGGATTGTGAAAGTTAGGGATCACGTATATGAACTTGACCTTGTTGATCTCCCCTCTTGAAGCAATCTCTTCCAATCTGTTTTCAACCTCATCAAGGTCAACTCCGTCCTCACGAAGATCCATGTAGACGTAGCCGTTTGACCTCAACGCGAAAGCGCTGGCGGCTCCAAGATAGACAGGTTTGGAAACGAAGTAGATACTGTCGTCGTCGAGGAAGATCTTGCCTACAAGATCTAGTGCGCTCTGGGAACCGACAGTGACAAGCAGATTGTCAACGTCGAGACCTTCTATCCCACTTTCCCGTTTCAGAAGAGATATATACTCTTCCCTGAGCATCGGATCACCTTCGGTTGAGCCATACTGAAGAGTGAATTTGTACTCTTTCTCTAGGACTTCCTTTGATATTTCGGCCATCTCAAAACGTGGAAATGTATCTGGGTCGGGTACACCTCCACCAAAAGAAATCATTCCCGGTTTCGAAGTTACCTTAAGCAGTTCCCTAATGACGTTCGATTTCATTTTGAGTGCGGTCTTCGAAAACTTTTCTGTCACGATTTACACCCCCTGGTAGTTATCATAGAAACCATCACAACAATTCATTTAGCAACAGCATGCCAAGAGATGAAGAGTGTATAAAGCACTTATGAAAAGCCGGATTCAGACAATTGGGCGCTTAGGACATCAATCCAGTGAACATCTTTGCATGCAAAATATTGCATACGTGCAATCGTGTGCATGACGATAGAGATCTTTCCGCCTGAAGGAAATCTATACGTGAATAAGACTTTCAGATTTTCTTGAATCCTCTTTCAATCAATTCCTCAAGGTTTATTTCACCGGAGAGCCTCGAACATCTCGAGTCAACAGAAGCTCTTGCAACGGCAAGTGCAACCTTTCTTGCAATTCCCGGTTCAAACGGCCTGGGCAAAATGTAGTCCTTGGAAAGCTTTTCTTCAGGCACAGCCGAGGCAAGAGCGTCAGTTGCTGCCAACTTCATAGCTTCGTTTATCTCTCTTGATCGTGTGTCAAGAGCGCCTCTAAAGATGCCCGGGAATGCTAGAACATTGTTTATCTGGTTTGGGAAGTCTGATCTGCCGGTGGCGACAATTGGTGCACCTGCACTGCGAGCAAGATCCGGCATGATTTCCGGTACGGGATTGGCCAGAGCGAATATGATCGGTTCGGGAGCCATTTTGCGCACCATTTCCGGTGAAAGAAGCCCGGCAACAGAAGTGCCAATGAAGAGATCGGCTCCCTTAACAGCGTCCTCCAGATTTCCGCTGAGATTATCGGGATTAATCTCCTTTACGATCTCAGAATGAAATTCGTTCAGGAGAGTGGCTGGCTGATTCCTGTTAAGTATTCCGTTTCTATCGACTGCAACAATATTTCTTGCACCTGCCGCCAGCAGCATTTTGATTGTTGCGCCTCCGGCTGCGCCAACGCCGACCGTTGCTATCTTTAGATTCTCAATCTTCTTCCCAACAATCTTCAGGGCATTTCTCAACGCGGCAACGGCGACTATCGCCGCTCCATGCTGATCGTCATGGAAAACGGGAATATTGAGCATCTTCTGAAGTTCGCTTTCAATGAAGAAGCATTTCGGCGAGGAGATATCCTCAAGGTTAATGCCTCCAAAGGTTGGAGCGATTGCTTTCACGAATGAGATGATTTCCTCTGAACTTTGGACGTCAATACAGAGCGGGAAGGCATCAACATTCGCGAATTCCTTGAAGAGAACGGCTTTTCCCTCCATAACAGGAAGTCCTGCTTCTGGGCCAATATCACCAAGACCGAGAACCGCCGTTCCGTCTGAAACTACCGCAACGTAATTCCATTTGTTTGTGTAATCATAAGCAAGTTCTTTATTGCTCTCGATTACTCTGCACACATCGGCCACTCCCGGAGTGTACGCAAGTGAAAGGGCCTCCATGCTATCCACCTTAACCTTACTTCTTACTTCTAGCTTCCCCCTGAGATCCTTGTGAAGTTTCAATGCCTTTTCGTTCACACAATCACCTTCTATTCAAAGTAAAAAAATCCAAACCGTTAACATCCGTTGCAACAATCAACGGAAAGTCTCTGACGTCAATCTCGAATATTGCTTCTGTGCCTAGATCTTCGAAAGCGATGACCCTCAGAGACTCGATCCTTTGCGCAAGCGAAGCGGCCGCTCCGCTTGGAGCGATCAAATAGACTCTTCGAAATGTCTTACACAAATTTGCTGCCAGACCCGACCTTTTTCCCTTCCCAATCGTTGCCAGAACTCCCTTTTCGAAAAGCATTTCCAAAAAACCGTCCATCCTGAGTGAAGTAGTTGGACCGATTGCTCCACAGCTCTCTTCAACCAGCTTGGCCGGACCGGCATAGAATACTATTGCTCCTCTAAGTTCAACAGGGAAAGTCTTGCCTTCTTCGTACAACTTCTTGAGGCGCATCTGAGCTGCGTCTCTCATTACTATAAGTTTACCTGTAAAGCTGAGTTCTTGGCCGGGGGACAAATCATCTATCTTCAAAGGTAACTACGCCCCTTCTACCGAGATAACAATCAACAGCCAGTGAAACTGGAAGAATCGCAATATGACAAGGCGCAGTCTCAATGGTAACCGAGTAAGCGGTCATCCCCTCTCGCAGTCCTTGATAGCCGATATGAAGGGAATTGATCTTATTCAAAAGCTTCTCTTCGAGAAAGGCGTAGTCAACTTCAGGATTTTTCGAATCTAACTCCCTAGTCAGAGCAAGCTTGGCAAGGAGCATTGATTTTTCTGAGCTTCCCCCGATGCCTATTCCGATCCTGAGTGGAGGGCAACCCCTGGCTCCTCCTTCAGAAACTGAATTGGCAATTGTTTCTATGAACTCTTCTTGAGATGTTGTCGGGTTGAGCATGAACAGTCTTGAGAGATTCTCGCTGCCTCCGCCTTTTACGAGGAAACGTATCTCCAATTCTTTTCCGGAAACCATGAAAGTATGAACGACCGAAGGTGTATTGTCTCCAGTGTTTTCTCTGTGTATTAAAGGATCCTTCACTATTGAATATCTAAAGGGATTTGTTGAATACGCTCTCCTTACAGCCATATCGAGGGTGTCTGAGATGGGTTCCTCAAGAGATACCCTCTGACCGATGAAGACAAAAAATTCAATAAAACCCGTGTCCTGGCATAGAGGAAGCCCCAGCTCTTCTGCAAGCACAGAGTTTTCATTCAAAACAGATGAAAAAGGACCGTTGTAGAGCTCCAGGGCAGATTTGATCTTACCATCCATTACTTTGTTTGCCTTTACTAATGCGCTTTCGACATTTCCAGCTATCGAAGATGCTTTTATCAAGAATTCACCTCATTATGTCTAAAAAGCTTATGAGAAGCAATTTCATATTCATTTATAACATTTTGCACACACGATTACCCTAATTATCCAGTTCTCCATGATCGGAAGCTTGAAAGTAGTTAGGGTTCGCAACTCGTGACGAAGACTCAGAATCGGCAAAAGAGAGATACTGCCAAATCCTATATTGAATACTGGCTTGAGCTTCTCTTGTCAGCTGCAGATACCATTTAGCATTGCAGTTGCAGATTCTTCTGCTTTCGTGAAGTTTGGAAGTCAGGAAGCTTCCATAGTACAACTAAATAGTGTACAATAATATTGGAGGTGAAATAATGACTATTTATGATTTTCAACTGACTACGATTGACGGATGGAATAAATCAATGGAAGACTTCAAAGGGAAGGTACTGTTGTTGGTGAACACTGCCAGCAAATGCGGATTCACTCCTCAGTATGACGGTCTGCAGAAAATCTTTGAAGAGTTCAAAGATAAAGATTTCGTTGTGCTAGGGTTCCCTTCTAATGATTTTCTTGGCCAAGAGCCCGGCAGCGATGAAGATATAAAAGCTTTTTGCAGTGCAAACTTCGGCATTACATTTCCGCTATTTTCGAAGATTCACGTGAAGGGGAAGGACATCCATCCACTCTATGAGTTTCTTACTTCAGGTGGCGGGAAGAAGGAGTTCTCAGGAAAAGTGAAGTGGAACTTCACGAAGTTCTTGATTAACCGAGAGGGCGAAATAATCGGAAGATTCGAGCCGAAGGAGAAACCCGAGACATTTCGTTCTGCGATTGAGGAGGCGGTTATGTGAGTGAGAAAGAAGAGGTCGCGATTCCAGGAGGGGAAGAACTCCTTAAACTGGACAATCAGCTTTGTTTTGCTTTGTACTCTAGTTCAAGGGGCATCACAAGGCTTTATAGACCCGTGCTTTCAGAGTTCGGCATGACCTATCCCCAATACCTGGCAATGCTTGTTCTCTGGGAGAAGGAGCCGCTTACTGTGAAAGAACTCGGTGAAAGACTATTTCTTGATTCCGGAACCCTGACTCCTTTGCTGAAGAGAATGGAGAAACAGGGTCTCCTGACAAGAGAAAGGTCTCAGGGTGATGAGAGGCAGGTGTTGATAAATTTAACCGAGAAAGGAAAAAAACTTAAGGATAAGGCACAGGCCATTCCACTGAAAATCGCCGATCAGGTAAACATTTCTCAAAGCGAATTCATTTCTCTCTTGACATCTCTGAAAAAGCTGATGAAGAAGATTGATATGGGTGGGTCGAACAACTCCCCCATCTAGTTGATGAAGTGATAAATGACAGTATTACAGTTCGCAATTATTTATATTGCGGGTGCCGCGGCCGGTTTTATGAATGTTATGGCTGGAGGCGGCTCAATGGTCACTCTGCCGGTTCTTATGTGGATAGGATTGCCGCCGCCCATTGCCAATGCAACCAATAGACTGGGCGTGATATTTGAAAGCGGTATAGGAGTTAAGACCTTTCGATCCGGGGGTATGAGGTTTGACAAGTCCATACTTCCGGCGATAGTGGCTGCAACGATAGGTTCAGTCATAGGTTCTATGTTTGTCTCGACAATACCCAAGGACGCGCTGGAGAAAGTGATTGCAATAGCTCTCCTAGCCGTAGTCTTGCTTATGTTACTGAAACCGAAGCGGCTCACTTTTTCCAGACCTTCGAGAGCCCTCTCAACTCTAATCTTTTTTGCTGTGGGCTTCTACGGGGGATTTTTACAGGCGGGAGTTGGTTTCTTCCTGATTGGAGTGATTACCTTTTCATACGGCTTTGATCTTGTGAGGACGAATTTCACGAAGATTCTTATCGTCTTCATCTACACGGTTTTTGCTCTGGTGATCTTCATCCTTAACGGAATGATCTATTGGATTCCCGGCCTGGTTCTCGCAGCAGGAAATATTGTTGGTGCTTACTTTGCTGCCAGGCTATCGATAAGAAAAGGCAGCGGTTTTGTGAGATGGATTCTGCTGATAATTGTGGTCGCAAACGCCATTAAGTATCTTTTGTTCTAGAGGAGCGTGACAGATTTTCCGATGAGAGAGCTTCTGAGTTTTCTGAAGAGAGCAGGTTACCTGACCGACTCCAGACTGGAGTCTGCCCTAATGGAACTTGACAGGAGGGATTTCGTCTCGCCCGAAGTAGCGGATGAGGCTTACTCCGACAGAGCGCTAGTAAGTCTTGCCAGCTCAGGGAAAATCTGCTCCACTTCTACTCAGCCATCTCTCTTGATAAGCATGATAGAAGAATTGAAACTGCACGAAGACCACAAGGTACTGGATCTTGGAACTGGAACCGGCTTCTGCGCTTGTCTGCTTGGAAAAATGCTGACAAAGGGAAGCGTAGTTTCAATGGAGACCGACAAGACGGTTGCATCAATTGCCTCGAGAAATTTGCGACGCTACCTCCTTAGCAATGTGAGGATAGTGATCGGTGACGGTAGATATGGCTGCAAAGAAGAAGCTATGTACGATGCTATGATCTCCACCGTAGCCTTACCGGGAATAACCGTAGAGCTTTTCAATCAAATGAAGATCGGAGCGAGATCTATCGTCCCGATACACAGAAGCTACATGAACACACCCGTCTTCCTATTCAAAAAACTCGATGAAATCACTTTAAGGGCTGAGATAAGAACAGGAGCGGTTTTTATGGTGGTAGAAAACTCCAAACCTGACCCTCTCTACAGTGATAACGAGTTCTCGCTTGAGCTTCGAGAGGGAAGATTTCGAAAGCTGTAGACTAGTTGTTGGCTACCTTCCAGAAAACCTCAACACCCTTTTCTATAACAGAGTCAGCAGGCAAAAACCTTGAATTATGGAGTCCATGCTGTTCTCCTCTTCCTGTACCCAACCAGAAAAGTACCGAAGGGTATTTCATAGCGATCACCCCAAAATCCTCCCCCACGTATTTCATTTCTACCGGATTTACATCGACGAGGGTGCACAGTTTATCGTAAAGATCTCCGTCTACAAGAACCTGTGGATACTTTGAACCAATCTCCTGAGAGAACTTTAGACCTCTTTCAGTAGCGACTTCTCTCCCAAGCTCTTCGAGTTCCAGGATTGCTTTTTCGGAAAGTTCAAAAGCTTTAGTTCTAACTGTTCCATAAAGAGTGCAGAAATCTGCCACCACATTTCTAACCCTGCCCCCCTGTAGGAGTCCAAATCTGAGTACGGAATCTCCTCTATCTACCGAATAGACCCTATGAAGAAAGTCCATGGCTCCTTCGATTGCGTCTCTTCCCTGCTTATAGAAAGCAACATGTGCCGACCTTCCCTTGAAAGTGCAATCCATTTCGAAGGCCGATGCAAAGAGGACGCCGGGTTTTGTATAAACAGATCCTTCCGGGAATTCATCATTTACGTGCAGTGCCCAGGCTTCGGTTATCTCGTATTGCTCCAATTTTGATAAGCATTTCGCAGCACCGCCACCGCCTTCTTCAGCCGGCTGGAAAAGAAAGAGAAAATTACGCTTAAGATCGTTTCTTACTACCCTCTCTATAAGTCCAATGAGAATTGTCATATGAACATCATGGCCGCAAGCATGCATAAAACCTTCATGAGTAGATTTGAATGGAGCATCTGTTTCTTCTAGAACCGGAAGAGCATCCATATCGGCTCGAAATAGTGCGAAGGGGCCTTCAACTTTCTTCCACTCCGCCAGGATTCCGGTACCCGCAACCTTTTCGTAGGGAACAGATAATCGATCCAGGAAATTCATAATGTACTCTTGAGTCTTGAACTCATTGAATCCAATCTCCGGAATCTCATGTAAGTCGTGCCTAATTCTCGCTAAATCCATGCCTTCCTCCTTGAACTGTCATTTCCTATCAGCTGCCACGATGGAATTAAGACATGCTGAACTCCATTCGGCAGGTCTCTCGTTGATTTATTATAAACAAAAAGGCGCCTGAAGACTCCTTCTGAATGAATCCTCAATCAACTGAGGGCATAGTCCTAAAAGTGATTGTAGTAGAATCATCCTCGTAATCGTCGCCCATGTAGGTTTTAAGAGCGAAAGGAATGTTTGGATCAATCATCCAGTACATCGACAACTCTCCGTCCTCATTGTGTAAAGCGACTTTTGTTCCAGTATACGTTCCATTCTTTCCATCTACGGAATACAGTCTCTCGTATTTGAGAGTACCAAATCCGTATAGCTTCGTATTCATCTGCTCTTGCAGGTCAATTGCATCATAAATGAAGGATAACATCGAATTCAGGAATATGTACATCATCACTGAGAATTGCTGACGGAACATCATGTCTGAGGCGAGCTCGGTGTCGAGGGGTAGAAAGAGGGGTAACATAATTCAGGATGAAATGGTTTCATCGCAATCGATCGTTACCCCGTATATCATTTCCTTCTGCTCTCCATTCTCGAAGTACGAAATCTTATTATAGACGTACTTCACCGAAGAGTAAACCTGCAGTGGCACCCAAGATGCAAAAACGCTCGCAGCCAGAACCAGTTGTTTCTAGCAATTTCCATTTTGCCAGAAGGAAGAATCTCAATAAAATAACTGGTCACTCTTTGCTGGAACTATTGGATAGAGAAAGCTTTTCGAAAACACCTTCAGGAGATGAATCCTTCAAGTTTGGATCTTCCTTGAATAGAGACTCAGGAAAAGGGGATTATCTGAACTGTTTCCTTACTATTATCGACAGCTCTAGTATCCTATGCAATCAGCAGCGGGCGGTCTAAAAAGCAGCAATAATTTCCGATTTTGGGCTTCCCTTCGACTGCAGATCTCTTCTTTATTCAGACATTTTCACCGGTGCTTATATGTCATGAATCGAGCTTGCTGGATACGAAGTATCCTTTAGTAATATCATTATTTAGTAGAGGCGGGTTTTCCGGCTACGGATAATCCGCTTTCGGATTTTCCGTCTGCGGGAAATGCGAACACGGATGAACTAGGCTCAAACAAAGCATTTCGTGAACTTGTTGGTTGACTGCCTGGATACTCTTCATTTCTTGGCGCTCCGCCTTCTGAAAACGTCAGTCTAGAAGATTCCCCCACATCTCACCTGAGGCTCCAATCTAGAAACACACACCCTACTGAGCACAGACAAGCAGAACGAAAGCAACTAATCATTCGAAAGAATCACCTCATTACTCACTAATAACAGAAGCAGACTGGGAGGACGGAACAAACGCAGTAAGCGGAGAAACAGATCAGTATGTGGTTCCTATAAGTCTTTCGAACCATTCACGGCTTATTACCCTGTAGTGAGGGTGATAGCTCCTCTTATAAGGAGCGCTGTGATGCACCAGTTTTCCGCCTTCAACCGCTTCCTTAACAACCATTGAAGACTCAGGAGTGAAAATCTCCTCAGGAAGTGAGTCTCTGAGTACGCGATCTATCCTATACCATTCTTCCTTCCATTCATCGTGTGAAATGGTGGCGCCTATTCTGCTGCTGGCAACCAGTGCCCGGAAGAGATCGTCGATCCTTACCTGCCTGTTCTTAACAAGAACCAGATTTATCCTGAAGAAGTTCTCCATGTAACTTATGTCCTGCCACAGAACTTGATCAAACTCGGAGCAATCTATTTCCTCTGCCAGATATCTGAGGGCGGCCGCCTGATCCTCCATTACATGTCTGGGACCAAACGTCCCCTGATAGAACAACTTGTAAAGATCGACCATCTGCGCGGCAGGATGAAGATCTAGCTCATGAGATGCCACTTCAATGATTCTGTTTTCCCTTCTGAACATACTACCCCCCTCTTGATTTACAATTATACCGTTCAAGGTCGTGTTTTCAGAAATCGCCTGACCGCTCTTGTCCGGAAAAACGCAGAAACATCCAGCACCTGTTCACGCGAAGCGCTTTGAAATACTATTATGCTCTGTGACTAATGAAGAATTGCAGGCATCTGCGGCAAAACACTTGCAGAGCTTAAGAAAAAGCCCCCGCAATCCGCGAGGGCTCTCTGGGGGTTAACTGTGGCCTATACAGAAGCTAAGAAGAGAATCTCTTCTTCCCCAGACCGAAA
>NPIE01001217.1_pt1 | contig 31624 bp, 29 predicted proteins | sample 8637661 | NCBI WGS metagenome assembly NPIE01 (sample SAMN07420842, study PRJNA396082) | bioreactor metagenome | isolation source: sample BA12 brine-fed electro-methanogenic bioreactor BA | place: Japan: Kochi | collected 2016-12-09 | reverse complement strand
CTACTTTTTGTGGGGCACACCAGTGTGAATGGAAGTCATGGATAAATTAGCTGTTGAACAAGCAATCATTCAGGCTCTAAAGGAGCTAGAAGAATCGGGCGATATAGTTGTTACCACAACAATACCATCGCTAGTCGCTTCGAAAATAGGCAAGGCTGTGCAAGCGGTTTCTCCAAATCTGTTAACACAGGAAGAGTTTTCGGCAGTAAAAAATGCAGTAAATGTAACTTGGTCGGGTTTTCACCTAGACGACTGGGATTTTCAAACTCACATTGGTCTTACTCGTGAGCAACTAAAAGACACTCTAAATAAAATGGGCAAAACCGAGTGAAACACATAACAAACAAAGGCAGCATCGCCCTGCGGGCTGGACGCGCTAACGCGCGCCGCTGCTTTGGGCGTTATGTCATATCAAAATGAGCTGCATACTTCGATTCTGGGGCAAGGATTTCAACCCTCAAAAAGCAATTGAGGGTGTCCCAATTATTGCGGACAAGCTCTGGTTTATTGGCGAACGGCGGTTTCCTGAAAGTCAGAAAATGCTGAAGTTGCACAATAATTCAGGTGTGAATTTTTTGGTGAGCAACGCAGATTTCTCAGAAATTCAAACACAGATAGAAAATGCCGTTAATTTTCTATCTGTACATCACTCATGGCTGAAGCGCTTATCATCAAGTCCAGGTTTAGAAGGTGCAGTCATCGACTTCGGGGCAGAAATAACCAATTCGTTCTCTCAAAGTTATACCTTTCCACCTGCTTTGCTTCTGGCACTAGGCAAATCTAATATAACGCTTGGCCTCTCAGTTTATCCGTGCAACGACGAAGAATCCGAGAATACCTAACAATAGGTTCAAACCGTTCGCTTCGCTCACTGGGACGGGCTAAAGCCCGCCCCTTAACCAAACGTTGAGGCTGTCGGATAAGTTCTACAGCCCTAGACCTGCGGTCGAACACTCAGTTACACTGCTTAAAACAAACTTTACCCCGCATGGTGCAACGGATGGCACGCTTCAAACACTACGATTACGAACAGACCAAGATGATACCGTTGCGGTTTGCAGATCAAATCCAACCGGGAACATTCGAATATACCCTCAACCACGTCGTTGATAATGAACTCGACCTTAGTGTGTTTGAATCCCGTTATCGTAACGACCATAACGGCGCGCCTGCTTATGACCCTGCGCTGTTATTAAAAATCGTTTTATTCGCCTATTCCCGCATGGATGAAGTGATAGCACCGTTGTTTACCCATGTGCTGATGGTGTGTGATGGGATTCGCGGCTGTAGACGAAAAGCATCAGATTATCGTCCATGCCCATGCCTACGGAGCAGGCTAATAGACAGTCCGATGGGGCGGCATATCTACAGTAAGCGACTGGGTACGGTAGAGCGGGTGTTCGGAAATTTAGAGAGCAATAAAGGCCTAAAACGGTTTACGCTCAGGGGAAAAGAGAAAGTAATGAGTGCTCGTATGGCGATATAAAACGTGTTTGAATACATCAAAAATGAGCCTATCAAAACTGATTTTAGGCATTAAGCATATCAAGGAAGGCTGTGGGATGAGGTTTTATTTTGTTAAATGTCTAATCCGACAGTCTCGATAGGTTACAAAAGTTATGAAGCATCTACTTCTTACATTGTGTTTTCTCTTATCTTTTAGTTCTCATAGTTATGAGTTAAGCGAAGACCAAGTGGTTTATGAAACTGTAATTTCAAAGTCAGTAAATTCAGATGCTTCAGCAAAAGTCATCGTTTTGAATACTACAAAACCACTATATTTTAAAAATATCTCTAGTGATGAGTTAAAGAGTCAGTTTCCCAACTTACCTAGCGATGTAATCGAAAAAGCTTTTGCTAAAAGTAATCAGTCTCAAGCTTTAAATTGGCGCTCAATTCTGACTGAAATCTCCTTTATATCTCAACAGGTAAAAGATAACCTTGATCAAAGTTTTTACTCTTATCTCAAAGAGCAAGATGCTGATTTATATATGGAGTTTTCGCCGGTAAGTTTTAGCAAAGACCACACACATGCATTATTAGCTGTTTACCAAATGTGTGGTGTTTTATGTCGAAGCGGAAGTATTGTTCACCTACACAAAGAAAAAAAAGGATATTGGAATGTGGTCAATGGCATTACTTTCTTATTCCAGTAACCTAACAAAAAATCAAGTTTGCTCACTTTCGTTCGCGGGACTGTCGCTACGCGCCAGCCGCTTATTTAAAACGTTGAGTGAGTATAGAGCCAACCATGAATCAAGAATTTCAAGAAAGTTAACCCATATCAAGCCTTGGTGTCGAACATACCAACCATACGCTCTAATCTAATCGCGCATAAAGAGTCAAGTGTGAAACCTTCGGGTCTTTATCAGAAGCATGGAATCAAGCCCGATGAGATAAAAGAGCGACTAAACACACTGGTTGAGCTCATGAAGGAGCTGGAAGGCCATCTAAATAGCAGGGCAAGCTGGACACAGTTGGCCCAACAGAGAGATGGGAAAATGCTACATATGGTCTTCTGGAGGTCCTTCGGAAAGGCCGGAACTCATAAGGCAGGCACAGCGGCGGCTTTTCCGTTGCAACTTCGCCTTCACTACAAAGCCGTGGGTGCTGGCGGCGTCAGCCGTCATGGTGTTTGCTATACTCAAAGTGATAGAATAGTATCACTTTAGTATTTCTTTGGAGCGGCTACTCATGAAAGTAGAGCTCGTTACATCGCTCAAACGTCAAGCGACCAAGATCCTCGCAGATCTTCACGACACCAAAGAACCTGTGTTAATTACCGAGCTCTAGCGGATGGCAAAGTAGTTAGCCATCAAGATGCTAAGGACAGAATGTCGAAATGGCTGAAATAATTTGGACGGAGCCGGCTCTATCCGATCTGAATGGTATTGCTGAATACATCGCTTTTGAAAATGTCGTGGCTGCTAAACACTGGTGCAAACCGTTTTTACAAAAGTTGAACATTTGGCCCATTTTCCAAAGTATGAACGCGTCCCATCAGAACTAGAGCACCTAAATTATCGTGAAGTCGTTGTAAATCCGTGTCGTGTTTTCTACAAGTATGGTGATGCAAAGGTCTATATTCTTTTTGTTATGCGTGCGGAGCTTGATTTGCCTCGATTAATGCTCACGAAACAGTAGGTTTGTTAAAAACGGCTAATAACGCCTCAGGAACTAAGGTCAGCGCGTAGCATTGGGTAGCGCTGGTTGAGTTTAGGAGATATTTTATGTCGGTGTACTTGGGTTCTTGTCTTTGTGGTACCGTAAAATTTGAAGTGCAGGGGAGTTTTGATAGCTTTTACTTATGCCATTGTAGCCATTGCCAAAAGGATACGGGCTCGGCTCATGCTGCAAATTTCTTTTCACGGTCAGCTACATTGATCTGGTATTCGGGTGCTGATGCGGTGACATCTTTTACACTCCCCGGTACTCGTCACAGCAAAAGTTTTTGTCAGTTGTGTGGTTCGGCATTGCCAAATACGCAGTTAGAGGGTTTGCTTGTTGTTCCCGCAGGGTGTCTGGACACAAAAGTCGCTATGCGTCCTACGGCGCGTATTTTCTCCTCAAGCAAAGCGGCTTGGGATAGGGAGCTAGATGAAGTGCCAATTTTCGAAGGGCTGCCGGAGTGACTATGAGGTGGCCATTAGCTCGATAACTAATGTCCAAACACCGACCAGCCGGTTTCTTTAACTAATCGCTCTAGGGCTTTTGTGCCTAATTGACTATTGCCAATAGCATCGAGTCCTGGGGACCAAACAGCGATGGAACCTCGGCCTGGAGCGATAGATAATATACCTCCCCCTACACCGCTTTTTCCGGGCAGGCCTACGCGATAAGCAAACTCTCCTGATCCGTCATAGTGGCCGCACATCATCATTAAGGAGTTAATACGGCGAGCGCGTTGAGGGCTGACGACGCGAATATCTCTGTGTTTGTCGACGCCGTCTGATACAAGAAATAATCCTGCTTTGGCGAGTTGCTCGCAGTTCATGGAGATAGAGCATTGGTGAAAGTAGGTGCCCAGTACTTTGTCTACATCATGTTTGAGGCGACCAAAGGATTTCATAAAGTGGGCAAGTGAGGCGTTACGATCTTTGTGTTGCATTTCTGAAGCAGCGACTTTGTGGTCAAAGCTAATGGTGTCGTCATTGGCGATAAAGCGAACAAACTGCAATATTTCGGCGAGGGTTTCTTTAGGAGCGTGCCCCATCATGATGGCATCTACGACGGCTATGGCTCCTGCATTAATAAAGGGATTACGAGGTTTTCCTGATTCATGTTCTAACATCACTATGGAGTTAAACGGGTCGCCTGATGGCTCACGTCCTACGTGGTTCCATAAGCTGTCGCCGAGTTTCCCGAGCGCAATCGTCAGGGTAAATACTTTTGAAATACTTTGTATTGAAAAGGGGGTGGCAGCGTCACCCGATGAGTAAATATGGCCGTCCGGCGTGGCAACACAGATACCAAAGTGTAGGGGGTCTACATGGGCTAGCTGGGGGATGTAATCTGCTACTTTGCCGCGGTTGATTTCGCTGGCCATAGCCTGAGTAATGTCATCTAAAATCTGTTTCATTTATCGAGTTGTCGTTTTTATTGTGATAACGGATGATCAAAATTGTAACCAATTGCTCAGTATCTTCCTACTTGGTGGAAACCCTAACTCTCTGTTGCTACTTAATTTTTTGATCTAACCCTAAGCGGTATACGTAACCGTTTGAGACTTCTACAGTAATCAGGTACGTGTAAGGCTATGAATATTTTTGTGCTAGATGAGGATATCGATCGCTGTGCTCAGTTCCATTGTGATCAGCATGTTGTGAAGATGATTTTGGAGAGCGTGCAGTTACTGTGTACGGCGCTTAACAAGAAAGGCTTCGTTACACCGTATAAATCAACACATATGAAGCACCCTTGCGTTCTGTGGGTTGAGGAGTCATATGATAATTTTCTTTGGTTACATGATCTGACATTGGCATTAAACAGGGAGTATCAATATCGCTACGGAAAGTCCCAAGATCACAAGTCGATAGCGGTATTATCGGTAATCCGGGATTTTCAGTACCCGAGTTCCGGGTTGACGCCTTTCGCACAGGCTATGCCGGATGAGTATAAAGTCGAGGGAGATCCTGTTTTAGCGTATCGCCAGTTTTATCAGGGTGATAAGTCGCGCTTTGCGAAGTGGACAAAGCGAGACATGCCTTATTGGTATCATCCATAAAATCTACTAGCCGCCGCTGTCAGATTGATTGCTATCAGGTAGAGTAGGGAGATGAGTGGGTAAAAGGAAACAACATGTTTGAAGATTTACACCTGAAAATACGTAATTTAGAGCAGTCTGACTATCCGCAGTTAAAAGCGCTGATGGACTCTATTTATGATGACATCGGCGGTGCATGGCCGGAGCATACGATCTTTAAGTTGATAGCTGATCTTCCCGAAGGGCAGATTTGTTTGGTTGATCGCGATGTGATTGTGGGGGTGGCATTGTCGGTTCAGGTTAACTACCTGCGTTTTAGTAATCCACATACCTATGATGATTTAATCAGCGCTAAAGAGACGATCTTGAATGACCCTGAAGGAGATGCGCTGTACGGTTTGGATGTACTCATTCATAAAGATTACCGTGGTTATCGTTTAGGTCGTCGCTTATATGAAGCGCGTAAAGACCTGTGTCGCCAGCATAACTTTAGAGCCATTCTTGCGGGTGGCCGTATTCCTAACTATTACCAACATGCCGATGAGATGTCGCCTGTTGAGTATATCGAAGCGGTGGATCATAAGCGTATCTATGACCCAATCCTAACGTTTCAACTGTCTAATGACTTTCAGGTAACGCGCCTTCTTAAGCAGTACTTGCCTGAGGATGAGAAATCTCAGGGTTATGCGACCTTGCTTGAGTGGCGAAATATCTTTTACGAGCCCGAAAGTACGGTCATTGAAACCCGCAAAACCGTTGTGCGGGTCGGTGCGATTCAGTGGCAGATGCGTGAGGTGGACTCCGTCGAGGAGATGCTAAAGCAGGTTGAGTACTTTATTGATGCTTTATCTAGCTACAAGAGTGACTTTGCGCTGTTTCCTGAGTTTTTCAATGCGCCCTTGATGGGTCTTAGCCCAAACCAGCGTAATCAGACAGAGGCGATTCGTTTTGTTGCAGGCTTTACGGAGCGCTTTAAAAATGAGATGTCACAATTGGCTGTGAGTTATAACATCAATGTAATTACAGGGTCTTTACCTTTGGTTGAAGATGACCTGTTATACAATGTTAGCTATTTATGCCGCCGTGATGGCACGATTGAGCTACAAAGCAAGTTGCATATTACACCCCATGAGCGCCGTGACTGGGTAATTCAGGGAGGCAATCAGTTAAGAGTGTTTGATACCGATGCTGGGCGCATTGGCATTTTGATTTGTTACGATGTGGAGTTCCCTGAGTTAGGGCGTATTCTGGCGGATCAGGATATGGATATATTGTTTGTACCTTTTTGGACAGATACCAAAAATGGATATTTGCGTGTACGACATTGTGCGCAGGCACGTGCTATTGAGAACGAATGCTATGTGGTGATTTGTGGTAGTTGCGGTAATTTGCCGCAGGTTGAAAATCTGGATGTTCAATATTCGCAAGCAGCGGTTTTCTCGCCCTCTGATTTCTCATTCCCCCATGATGCTGTGATGGCCGAAACAACCCCGAATACAGAGATGATTATGTTTAGTGATCTGGATTTGGATAAGCTCAAGTTAGTTCGTAGTGAAGGTTCGGTCAATAACTTGAAAGACCGCCGCGCCGATCTGTTCAGCGTCCAGTGGAACACCCCTCAATCTTCATAGTAACGATAATCAGTGGAGGTAACATGCAGCCCGAACAGATCGAGATACAGCGTTTTTTGGCGGATTATTCCCCTTTCGATGAGCTTCCCGATGATGCGTTAGCTGAATTGGCTAAGCAGGTTGAAGTCGCTTATTACGTTGCGGGTAGCGATATTCTCAGTTATGGGGAGCCGGTGAACGATTTGTTTGTTGTCCGTAGCGGCGCAGTAGAGACCTTCAGACGAAACGGTGAATTATATAACCGGCTTGATGCAGGTGGCATCTTCGGGCAGATGGGGTTGATGATGAGAGGCCGTGTGCGATTCCCCACAAAAGCATTAGAGGATAGCTTGCTTTACTGTATCCCAGCCGACCTTTTTAATGATTATTGTGATCAATATGAGGGCTTTTCCAATTATTTCGAAGTCGATAATGCCGACTTGTTACGTAAGTCGATTACGGATCAAACTAATAAAAATGATCTGACCACCGATAAGGTGAAAAGCCTGTTAATGCGTGATGTGGTCACCGTCAGTAAAGATACGCCTGTCAGTGAAGCTGCACGGTTAATGACACAGGAGAGTGTTTCGGCATTGTTGATTACCGATCCCGATAAGCCAATCGAGAGTGATCCCGAAGATGATGATGGTCAGGCGGTTGGTATCGTCACAGACAGAGATTTTATTACCCGTGTGGTGGCAGAAAGTCTGGATCTGAAAATACCAATTGGGCAGGTGATGAGCACCGATATGGTGGTGTTGGATGAAAATGCGTATGTCTATGAGGCGATGCTGGCTATGCTGCGCTTCAATGTCCATCACCTTCCTGTACTACAAAAGAAAAAGCCGGTCGGTATTATAGAGTTATCAGACATTGTGCGTTATGAGTCCCAGAGCAGTTTGTTTTTGGTTCGGGAGATTTTTGCGCAACAAAGTGTGGATGGTTTGGCAGAGTATGCCAAGTTTGTACCTGATGCTTTTGTGCGTATGGTGAACGAAGATGCTAACTCTCATATGATTGGATCAGCCATGGCGGTGGTGGGACGAAGCTTCAAACAGCGTTTGCTCGAATTGGCTGAAGAAGCATTAGGCCCACCGCCTGTACCTTACTGTTTTTTGGCGCTGGGCTCTATGGCACGAGATGAGCAGATGCTGGTGACAGATCAGGATAACGCCATTATTCTGGATGATAATTATGATGCATCGTTGCATGGTGAATATTTTACGGCACTGACCCAGTTTGTCTGTGATGGTTTGAATACCTGCGGTTATACCTACTGTAGCGGTGACATCATGGCAACCAACCCGAAGTGGCAACTGACACTCAGCCAATGGAAGCATGTATTCAGCCAGTGGATCGAAAACCCTGATCCAGAGGCTTTACTGCATTGCTCTATCTTTTTTGATCTTGATGGTGTGTGGGGTAAGGAGCAGTGGGCAACAGAGCTGCGTCGTCATATTGCTGTGCAAGCTAAGGATAATCGTAAGTTTTTAGCGGCGTTAGCACGTAATGCGCTGTTAAGAACGCCGCCACTGGGGTTCTTTAAGGCCTTTGTGATGGAAAAAGACGGGCGACATAATAACTCTATCAACCTTAAAAGGCGCGGTACCGCGCCATTGACGGATGTTATTCGTGTTCACGCATTAGCAATTGGTTCCAGAGCACGTAACTCATTTGAGCGCTTGGACGATATTATCGCTGCTAAATTGCTCCCTGAAGGTAGTGCTCAAGATTTAAGTGATGCACTGGAGTATCTTTCGATCGTTAGGGTGAGACACCAAGCCAAAGACGTGCTGCAGAAGGTAGCGCCTGATAATAATATTGAGCCGGATAATTTATCTCGTTTTGAGCGCCGCAATCTTAAAGAAGCGTTTCAGGTGGTAAGTGCTGCTCAGAACTTCCTTAAGTTTCGTTATACTGCGAACGCATCAATTAAAGGAACCAAACATTGAGTCATAGTGAAGCAATCCCCAGTGACTGGCTTCACTATTACGGGCAGCGGGCAGCTCAGTGCCAGTCGAGTATGCTTTTTGATTTTTATCAGCATGGGGTTCTTCACCCTGATACGCCAATTGCTCAGGCTCCGATGGTTGCTATGGACTTTGAAACAACGGGCCTGTCCTTAGATGAGGCGGAAATCGTCAGTATTGGTTTAGTCCCTTTTGATCTGCGCCGTATTTACTGTGCTGAGTCCAAACATTGGGTTGTCAAACCCAAACAGGTGATGACCGAAGACTCTATTGTATTTCACGGCATTACCCATTCGGAAGTTGAGTCGGCTCCGCCTCTGGAGAGCGTTTTAGATCAGGTGTTGGATGCGCTCGCGGGGAAGCTGGTGGTTGTACATTACCGATATATTGAGCGAGCATTTCTTAATAAAGCGGTGATGTCGATATTGAAAGAGCCTGTTCTATTTCCGATGATTGATACCATGTATCTGGAATCTGTCATGTTGCAACGTCAGCAACGTTTCTGGCAGAAACTGCTTAAAAAACCGCTGTCTTCTGTTCGTTTGGGGCATTGTCGTAGGCGTTATAACCTTCCACACTATGATGCTCATCACGCATTGACCGATGCGGTTGCCACAGCAGAATTGCTTCAAGCGCAAATCGCCCATCACTTTAGTGCGGATCATGCGGTGAAAACCTATTGGGTATAAAAAAGCTCGGCTTATGCCGAGCTTTGTGAATGTAGGTTAGCGTCTGTTTTCTGTTTTTAAACCCAGTATCAAACTGAGGCACATCAGCAACAGCACGATAGTAAAGGGTAAGCCTGTGGAAATGGCACCAGCCTGTAGGGCTTGAATAGCTTCCGTTCCTCCAATCCACAGTAGTGCAGCAGCAATAGCCCCCTCAACGCTTGCCCAGAAGATACGTTGTGGCACGGGAGCGTCAATTTTACCACCTGCGGTGATGCTATCGATTACCAGTGAGCCAGAGTCAGAAGAAGTAATAAAGAATACCAGCACTAAAATAATGGCAATGATTGACAGAGTGTTGCCCATAGCCATCTCATCAAACATCTGGAACATGGCGAGCGGTACAGACGTGAGTCCGTCCGTGCCTAGTGCGCCAATGCCATTTATCACTTGATCTATCGCGATACCTCCGTAAACCGACATCCAGATTATTGTGACGCTGGTAGGGATGAGTAGTACAGCGATCAGGAATTCACGGATGGTGCGGCCTGATGAAACACGCGCTATAAACATGCCGACAAAAGGTGACCAAGAGATCCACCATGCCCAGTAGAAGATTGTCCAGCCTTGAAACCACGCTTCATCGTCACGACCATGAGGGTTACTCAGCGGGATAATGTTTTCTAAGTAAGCTCCGATGGTGGTTGGAATTGTACCCAAGGAAATAGCGATAGCCGATAAACCAACAAACGCCAAAAGTGCGAAGGCAATAATCATATTGACGTTACTCAATAGCTTTACACCGCCTTCAATGCCTCGAACAACGGAAATGATAGCTAGCAACGTTACACCGACAATGACGGCAATTTGTAAGCCGATACTGGCTTCAACCCCAAAGACGTGATTGATACCCGCTGCCGCTTGTTGAGCCCCAAGCCCAAGAGAGGTTGCTAAGCCAAATAAGGTAGCGAGCACTGCAAGTATATCAATGATATGCCCTGGCCAGCCCCATGCGCGATCTCCTAACAGTGGGTAGAAGATCGAACGGATAGAAAGTGGCAATCCCTTGTTGTAGGTAAAAAAGGCGAGGGACAATGCGACAACTGCATAAATAGCCCATGGGTGAAGTCCCCAGTGATACATGGTGGCGCCAAGTGCCATACGCGCTGCTTCAGGGGTGCGTGCTTCAACGCCTAAAGGGGTTTCATACCAACCCGTAAAGTAGGCGACAGGTTCGGCAACGCCCCAAAACATCAAACCAATACCCATACCGGCGGCAAATAACATCGCCAGCCATGATAAGGTTGAATGCTCAGGTTTAGCACCGTGGCCTCCTAGGCGGATTTTGCCCCAAGGAGATGCAATCAGACAAAGACAAAAGATGACAAAAAAGTTACCAGACCACATAAATAACACATCAAAGGTGCCAATAATGTCCCACTTTAAGCCATCAAGGTATTCTTTGGCTGTGGTTGGGTCGGAAAGAAGGGTAGCGATAAGGAAGAGTATGACTAAAGCGGCGCTGGTTCCAAAGACGGGATTATGAACATCAAAACCCCACTTCTGAACGTTGTCCTGGCCAACGGTGTAATCGGTACTCTCTATACTGTATTTATCGTTGTGTTCACTCATTAAACTCTCATTACGGTTAATTTAAAGGAAAAAGCCCTTGTTCTATTAGGTACTAATAGAACAAGGCTCCCTTATCATAACATTTTTGAGGGTAAATTTGGACCGCTAGGTCAGGTTAGGTTTTTTCTAAGTGACTTCTAAGGATTTTCATGTTGCGCTGATTTGCTTTGAATGCAAAATCGAAAAGATCACCCAGTACCGGAATGGTGCCGATAATAAGCTCTAGCAAAAGGTTAAAGAGCATACGTAAAATCACACTTGCTGATGCCCCCAGCCTAATGGCGCGATAGATCAGGTAACCCGATAAACTGGCAGCAGCCAAATCACCAACGCCAGGTATCAGACCTATGATACCATCCCAGCCAATTCGCCATGGGGTTCCGGGTATACGGATTGAGCTATCTAACCAAGTGGCGAAGCGATCCAGCTGTTCAATGTCGTCTCTTTTCATCGTTTCTGGGTAGTCATGTTGTTTTAGACGCATTTAACCATTTTTTAGCCGACGCGTGTCATGTGCGACGGTGATTAATTTCAAGGAGTGTCGTGTGGGCGATAAAAATCAACAGCCCCAAAAAGCGGGTGGTTACGATTTTACTAAAAAGTATAAAGTGTCCGTTTGGGCTTCTCAGGTGCCCTATAAAGATGTGCCAGATGCTTATTTTGAAGAAACCTTTAGTAAAAAGAATACGCGAGCGGTTAATCAATGGTCGCGTAACTTCAATCTTCAGTATTTCAAACCAGAGTACTTAGAAACCAATGGTACGCAAGAGGGACTAGTTAGCATTGAAATGGCGGCTGGGGAGTGCTCTTTCTCAACCTCTTATATTCAACCACTCTTGAGCAAAGCGAGAAAAAAGAAGCTGGAGGAGGTTAGTTGGATTGTTCTGCTATTTGAAATGGAATATAGCGTGAAAATATCAGGCGTGGAGAAGGACCCGTATCTGACCTTTCTCGGAGCGTTTGATTATGATGAAGAAGCAGAGAACCTTTATGATGTTGAAGACTCAGATGTATGCGGATAAGACCTAATAGACACAACGGTAGATCAGTAAACAGCTAACGGAGAGTAGTTATGTCGCAAGAGAGAGCGGTATTAGCAGGTGGGTGCTTTTGGGGTATGCAAGATTTGATTCGAAAGCTCCCCGGTGTGAAATCGACGCGTGTAGGTTATACCGGCGGAGATGTTCCCAATGCCACTTATCGAAATCATGGTACCCATGCGGAAGGGATAGAGATTATTTTTGATCCAAGCCTGATGTCCTATCGGCAGTTGTTAGAGTTTTTCTTTCAGATTCATGATCCATCCACACCTGACCGTCAAGGCAACGATGTGGGCAAGTCCTACCGCTCTGCAATCTACTATGTTGATGAAAGCCAGAAATTGGTGGCATTAGAGACAATAGCGGATGTTGATGCGTCTGGTTTATGGCCAGGTAAGGTTGTCACTGAGGTCGAGCCAGTTGGTGAGTTTTGGGAGGCAGAGCCTGAGCACCAGGACTATTTGCTGCATTACCCCAACGGATATACGTGTCATTTCCCACGGCCTCATTGGGTACTACCGAAGCGCTGATTTAATTATCAAAAAAAAATTGAAACTCAAAGTTTTATTTTCATGTTTTTGCTGTGCTATGGGTAGGTTAGGCTTACTTCAAATCATATTTGAGAAGAGGATGAGTCATGAATCTATTTTCTACCTATACGCTGAGTCAGCAAGATTTAAAAAACCGTTTCGTCATGGCACCTATGACGCGATGTAGAACAACTCAGCCGGGAAATATTCCTAATGAGATGATGGCTGAATATTATGCCCAGCGTGCGTCCGCTGGCATGATTATTACTGAGGCCACACAAATATCACCTCAGGGGCAAGGGTATAGTTTTACACCGGGTATCCATTCCGAAGCGCAAGTTCAGGGTTGGAAAAAAGTCACCGAAGCCGTGCATCAGGCGGGTGGCGTCATCTATCTGCAGTTATGGCATGTTGGGCGTATGTCTCATCCTTCGTTTCATGGTGGTGAGCTTCCTGTTGCGCCTTCGGCAATCAATCCTGAAGCCCAGGTTTGGGTGGCTGATGAAACGGGGCAAGGCGGCATGGTGGAATGCCCTACACCTCGGGCACTCGCGTTAGAAGAGATCGCAGATATTGTTGAGGATTACCGTCAAGCCGCTATCAATGCGATGGCCGCAGGTTTTGATGGTGTAGAGATTCACGCTGCTAATGGTTATCTGTTAGATCAATTCTTACGTAGTACGTCGAATGCACGAACAGATGTCTATGGTGGTGATATAGCGAGAAGAGCGAAGCTGTTGATTGATGTGGCGCAGGTGATTAGCGATGAGATTGGTGCAGAGCGAGTCGGTGTTCGCTTAGCGCCTTATATCACAGCACGGGGGATGAACTGCCCAGAGATTATTCCGGCAATCTTATATGTGGCGGGGCAATTGGATCGTATAGGTGTGAGTTATCTGCATTTAGCCGAAGCCGATTGGGATGATGCTCCCCAAGTTCCGGAACAATTTCGCCATGAATTACGTAATTATTATAAGCAAACCATCATTGTCGCAGGTGGTTATGACCCAGAGAAAGCGGATTGGATTATCCAAGCAAATTTGGCGGATTTGGTCGCCTTTGGTCGTCCGTTTATAGCTAATCCTGATTACCCAAAACGGGTTCACCAAGGATGGCCGCTAGCGGATTTTAAGGCGGATCAATTATTTGGCGGAACGCATCTAGGATACAGTGATTACTCTAACTATGCTCCAGCTGAATAGCGCTTTGCCAACAGCATAATGCTATAACCGGCCCATGTGATATGAGCCGGTTAAGATAAAGCTATGCTAGCACACTGTTTACGAGCGCTTTTGCATCCGTTTCTAATTGCTGTAGATGTGACTCTGATACAAAGCTTTCTAGGTAGATTTTGTAAATATCCTCAGTACCTGAGGGGCGGGCTGCAAACCACCCGTTGGCTGTTTCTACTTTCAAACCACCGATAGCTGCGCCGTTTCCGGGGGCATGGGTGAGAATGTTGGTGATGGGATCGCCAGCTAGGGTGTCGCCTTGTACAGCTTCAGCATTCAATGATTTCAGTAACGCTTTTTGCTCACTGCTACAGGCAACATCTAAACGTTTATAACGAGGTAAGCCATAGCGAGCCACTTGGTTATCGTAATGTTGTTGTGGGTCTTTGCCTGTAACCGCCAGTATCTCTGCGGCGAGCAGGGCAAGAATGATACCGTCTTTATCGGTCGTCCAAACACGACCATCACGACGTAAAAAGGCTGCACCTGCGCTTTCTTCTCCGCCAAATGCCATCTCGCCGCTGTAGAGGCCATCTACATACCATTTGAAGCCCACGGGAACTTCACAGAGTGTTTTCCCAAGTCCTGCTACAACACGATCAATCATCGCGCTTGAAACTAACGTTTTGCCAAACTGTAGATGATCTGGCCAGTTGGGTCGGTGGGTGGCTAAATACTCGATAGCTACCGCAAGATAAGCATTAGGGTTCATCAGCCCAGATGATGCGCAGACAATGCCATGACGGTCGTAGTCAGGATCGTTACCGACTGAGATGTCGAAACGATCTTTGAGTGCCAGCAGATTACTCATCGCGTAAGGAGATGAGCAATCCATTCGGATCCGGCCATCTTTATCCCTAGGCATAAATCCAAAGGTGAAATCGACTTTATCGTTGACGACTTCAATATTCAGATTGTAACGATCGGCAATCGGTTTCCAAAAATGTAAACCTGATCCACCCATCGGGTCGACACCAATGCGAACCCCTGCGTCAGAAATGGCTTGCATATTAATTACACTGTCGAGGTCGTTGACATAGTGAGTGATATAATCGAACGGCTCGATTAACGGGTTCTCGTGCAGTTGCAAAGCGGAAAGACGATTGACACCCGAGAGCGTATCTGCGAGGAGTTGATTTGCGCGTTGCGCAATCCAGGAGGTGATTTCCTCATCTGCTGGCCCCCCTTTAGGTGGATTGTATTTTATACCCCCGTCTTCAGGTGGATTGTGAGAAGGGGTTATAACAATGCCATCGGCTGTATCTGCCTGACTGTGGTTATGAGTGAGGATCGCATGGGATATAACGGGTGTAGGCGTATAACCATCGTCAGTTTGAATGCGTACACGTACATTGTTTGCGGTCAATACTTCCAGTGCTGTCTGAAATGCCGCTTCCGAAAGTGCGTGGGTATCTTTACCGAGATACAGTGGGCCAGTGATACCTTGTTGTTTTCGGTACTCAGCAATCGCCTGGCAGATCGCTAATATATGATGTTCATTGAAGGTTGTTTTAAATGAACAGCCCCTATGTCCCGAAGTACCAAAACTGACCTGTTGGGCTGGAAACTGTTTAATATTGGGGTGGCGTCGATAATACGCCGAGATCAGTGATGGAATATTGACCAAACTATCGGTAGGAGACAGTTTGCCTGCATCGGGATGAGTAGACATAGCGACCTGAATATCCTTATTTGTGAAAGAGCTGCCTATGCTCGGTGATCTGACCTTGATATGCAATATGCCTTAATACTGTGAAAAGAAATTGGTAAGATAGCGTCTTGGTTAATTTAGGATTGAGATGATGGCTTCCTACTTAGAAAAACTGTATGACACTTATGGTCAGTCTTTTGTGATTGATGAGGTGCTGTTTGAGCAACAGACTGATTCTTGGCACTTGATTATTTTCCGTAATCAGGAGTTTGGTACGGTGATGGCGTTGGATGGCATCATCCAAACAACCGAGCGTGATGAATTTGTCTATCATGAAATGCTGACGCATGTGCCATTGTTCGCTCATGGTGATGCAAAACGTGTTTTGATTATCGGCGGCGGTGATGGTGGGATTTTGCGTGAAGTCTTAAAGCATCCAGAAGTCGAGCATGTGACCCAGGTTGAGATTGACCAAGCTGTCATCGATATGTGTAAAACCTATTTACCTAAACATTCTGATGGCGCTTTTGATGATCCACGAGCGAATATCGTTATTGCCGATGGTATTGAGTTTGTTTGTGAGTCGGCTGAGAAATACGATGTTATTATTTCTGATTGTACCGATCCGGTTGGGCCGGGTGAAGTGCTGTTCAGCAGTCGTTTTTATGAAGGTTGTAAAAGCTGCCTAAATGAAGGTGGCGTATTTGTTGCTCAAAATGGCGTTAGCTTTATGCAAATTGAAGAGGTGCAAACGACTCGACGTCGTTTAAGCCCTTACTTTGCTGATCAGTCATTTTATTGTGCGGCGGTGCCTACCTATATCGGTGGTAATATGACATTGGCTTGGGGTTCTGATAATGCGCAGTTACGTCGTGTTGATTTAGAAACCTTGCAAGCACGTTTTGAGAAAGCTGGCTTTAAGTCACGTTACTATAATCCTGAGATGCATCAGGGAGCATTTGCATTGCCTCAGTATGTGGTGGATGCGCTAGCAGACGTTTAACCGTCCCTAGACTCGTCCTCTCGACGTGCTTGTTTGAATGTGGGCACTGAGCAATAAAAAAACCGGCTTAGCGCCGGTTTTTTTGTTTTCGAGCAAGGCACTACTCTGGAGTAGAGGCGTTCTCAGCTTCTTGTTCACGACGACGGATCTCGCGAGGGTCGTTAGCTGCACGGCGAGAGCGACGTCTGCGCGGAGCAGGTTGCTCCTCTTCAATAGAGACTTCTGGCTGTGTTGCGTCTGCTGTTGCTTCGGCGCTGTCAGTGGACTCGGTTTCAGCTGGCGTACTTTCGCTCACCAACGCTTCAACCTGAGTTTGCTCTACCGCTTCTTCAGTTGCCTCTTCGATTTGAGTAACCTGTTCTGCTTCTGCTTCTGCTTCTGCTTCACTAGTCTCAACTACTTCGGCGACGCTCTGAGTCGCTTCTGTGCTGATTTCATCATTAGCAGGCTGGCTAGCTTCTTCAGACGATTCAGGTAACACTTCTTCAGTGGTTGCTTTGGCCTCTACCGTTGAGGTTGCTTCCTCAATAAGATCAGTATCAGTGGTTTGTGCGACCTCAGTTGGCTCTTGTGTTGTTTCAGCTGTTTCGGAGTCGGCTGTCGGGAGAGCATGCGCTTCGGTAGGTGTGCTATCACTCTCTTCAGAGGTTGCAGGCACTAACGGTTCTGCAACAGCGTCCACCTTGACTTCGGCTTCGACTGCTTCAGGTGCTGGAGAGCTTCCACTGTTAAGTTGTTCGGGTGCTACGGCTTCTACCGCTTCCGCTACCTCTACCTCGGTGGTAGCCACTACAGCTGATACTGCTTGTACAGGGTTCAACGCTTCAGAGTCTTCGACCAATGAGCGTGGAGCTGTTCGCTCATTGCCACGGCGACGGCGGCCGCGGTTTCGGCTGCGCGCTTCATCCATGTTTTGCTCGTTTTGATCCTGTTTTACCTCAGAGGTTGTGCTTTCATTACGTTCTTGCTTATCTTCACTGCCACGACGTGTACGACGGCGACGGCGCTTATTGCCTTTATCATCGTCTTGATCGTTCTGCTTCGCACCTGCTGAAGCTCCAATGGCTTGTGGAGCTTGCTCGGCGGTGACCGTGATCACCTCATCTTGTTTTTTAGAGCGTCGACGATCTGCATCACGATTATTGCGTGAATCCCTACCATCACGACGAGGCTTGCGGTTACGACGGCCATTATCGCGGGTGTTTTTCTGCTGTGTTTTTTCCGATTTCTCGTTTTTAGAAACCTCTTTTTTATCAGTTTCATTAGCACCAAACATAGCCCCTAAAGCCGCTAAAATCTTTCCGACTAACCCTGCGGGCTTGTCCGTTTTAGGTGCAGTTGTCGAGCTTGTTGCCTTGTTAACCGCAGGTGCAGGGGTTACTGTTTCAGCGGGTGCTGGTGCAACAGGTGCGACGCTTTTAACAGCGGCTTCTTCTCGCTTAACCGGTGCAGAGGGTTTGATCTCTTCAATCTCTTGCTCGGCGTCTTGTTGTAGCGTATAGCTAGCATCATTGGTGGTTGCGATGGTGTGATCATCACGTAAGCGCACTACTTCATAATGCGGTGTTTCCATATTTGGATTAGGAACAATGACAATGCGCACATTATGGCGTAGCTCTATGTTATGTACCCCATGACGTTTCTCGTTGAGTAGGAACGTCGCAACACTAACGGGTAGAATCGCACGAATCTGAGCAGTACGATCTTTCGATGACTCCTCTTCGATGAGGCGCATAATAGAAAGTGCCAGAGATTCTGTATCGCGAATAGAGCCCTGACCATTACAGCGAGGACATACGGTACCCCGACTTTCTGTTAGAGAAGGGCGTAGGCGCTGGCGGGACATCTCCAGCAAGCCAAAACGAGAGATACGTCCCATCTGAACGCGAGCGCGATCCAGTTTGAGCGAGTCCATCAAGCGGTCTTCGACAGCGCGCTGGTTTTTGATAGGGGTCATATCGATAAAGTCGATAACAACCAAACCACCAATATCCCGTAAGCGTAGTTGGCGTGCGATCTCTTCCGCTGCTTCTAAATTGGTATGTAAAGCAGTCTCTTCAATGTCTCCACCGCGTGTGGCGCGCGCAGAGTTGATATCGATAGAGACAAGGGCTTCTGTTGGATCGATAACAATGGAACCGCCAGAGGGGAGTTTTACCTCACGCTCAAAGGCTGTTTCTATCTGAGACTCAATCTGGAAGCGGTTAAACAGAGGAATCTGCTCTTTATACAGCTTAAGTTTGTTCTCATAGGTTGGCATCACCTGCTGAACAAACTGCAACGCGCTTTGGTAAACCTCTTCGTGATCAATCAGTACTTCGCCGATGTCCGCACGTAGGTAGTCACGGATAGCACGAATTACTACATTACTTTCTTGGTAAATCAGGAAAGGCGCAGGCTTGTTGCTTGATTCTTTGATCGCATCCCAAAGGGTCTTAAGGTAGTCCAGATCCCATTGGAGTTCTTGTGAACTGCGACCAACACCTGCTGTACGGACGATAATGCCCATTTTGTCAGGGATAGTAACGCCATCCAGTGCGGCTTTGAGCTGAGCGCGTTCTTCACCTTCGATACGGCGAGAGATGCCGCCTGCGCGAGGGTTGTTAGGCATCAGAACAAGGTAACGGCCCGCTAGGCTGATAAAGGTTGTCAGAGCAGCGCCTTTGTTGCCACGCTCTTCTTTATCAACTTGTACGATAACCTCGGTGCCTTCTTTCAAAACGTCGCGGATATTCGGGCGGCTGCCTCGATCCGGTTGACGGGAGAAGTACTCGCGAGAGATCTCTTTTAAAGGGAGAAAACCGTGACGTTCTGCACCGTAGTCAACAAACGCCGCTTCAAGGCTCGGTTCTACGCGGGTTATTTTACCTTTATAGATATTAGCTTTTTTCTGTTCGCGGCTTTCAGACTCAATATCCAGATCGTAAAGGCGTTGTCCATCCACGAGCGCGACACGCAACTCTTCAGGCTGAGTCGCGTTAATCAGCATTCTTTTCATTTTTTTAGTGTTCTCTGCTAATAGAGAGTGCACTTCCGTCTGTACGATCCGCCTGGTGAAAACGTTACACGATCCAGTCATGCGATGCCGATCAAATGTGAAGTTGCCAGTAGCTATAGATGATAGTACTGCGCGTCATGCATCTGCGATGAAGGAAAGAAACAGCCGATGTTGTTCTTCTAAGGGTTTGTGTCTACGTGTGAAACGCGTAGTTTCTAGGCTGTTAATGCGTCTTCATCTCCGACTGTACCCAGCAGGGGCGTTCAGTAAGGGTTTATGCACTCTCAAATAAAACTGTAAAATATAATGTTTACCGATGCTGTACACGGGCGGGCGGATAGGTGAGAAATTACGTCTCTACAGCTTCCCCGGCACCTTTTTTACAAAATGCTAAAGCCAACAGCGTTCGGCGACGCTACAATATAGCAGTTAACCTATACCGCATCAATCGAGAACATAACTTCCCCTATGTCAGATACTCATCCAGCGCCTGCAAATAAAGTTCGTTTTATTGAAGTTGAAAGCGATCAAGCAGGACAACGTATTGATAACTTCTTGCGTACCGCCCTTAAAGGTGTACCTAAAAGCATGATCTATCGCCTGTTACGCAAGGGGGAGGTTCGGGTTAACAAAAGGCGAATAAAACCTGATGGCCGTATTCAGGCTGGAGATTTGGTGAGAATACCACCGATCCGTGTTGCTGAACCAAATGAGGTGCCATTGGTAGGACAGGGCTTATTGGACTTATTGGCATCATCTATACTTTATGAGTCTAAGTCTTTGATCGTTATTAATAAACCTTCTGGTTTGGCCGTACATGGCGGTAGTGGTATTAATTTGGGTCTAATCGAAGCACTTCGGCAGCTCAGGCCTGAGGAGCGCTTTCTTGAGTTGGTGCATCGCTTGGACAGGGATACCTCGGGCTGTATCATGATCGCTAAGAAGCGCAGTATGCTTCGCTTCTTGCATGAAGCGCTGCGTCAGAACCGTGTTAATAAAATTTACCATGCCTTGGTCGTCGGTAAATGGGAAACAAGGGATAATCAAGTAGATGCTCCTTTGAGAAAGAATGAACTTAAATCAGGTGAGCGTATCGTAAAAGTGCAGGCCGATGGTAAGGCCTCTTTAACACGCTTTCGTGTTTTACGGCGCTTTGGTCAAGAGGCAACCTTGATTGAAGCTAAACCCGTCACAGGGCGCACTCATCAAATTCGTGTGCACACTCAGTTTGCAGGTCACCCCATTATTGGTGATGAAAAATATGGCGTTGAATCTATCAATAAAGTGATGAAATCCCAAGGCATTCGTCGTCTGTTTCTACATTCTGCAACGCTAGATGTGGCGTTACCTGAGGGGGAAAAGCTGCTGGTTCATGCGCCTTTAGAGCCTGCATTGAAACAAGCGATAGATGCGCTTGCAGATAAACATAGTATGTATCAGGGAACAACTGAATGATCAAAAATAAGGTATTTCAGTATGCGGATCAAATGTTGGCTAAGGGGAATCCGCCAACGCTTGAAGCTATTTGTATGGAAACCGGGTTAGGTGTTGATGAAGTAAAACCCTTGTTAGCCTTGTGGCAAGCAGAGCTTGAGCAAAGAATCAGTTTTGATAAAGAGCAATTTATTCCTGATGTGCCTGATTCATTAAATGCGGCGTTTTCTCGTATTTGGCAACAAGCTGTTGAAGAGGCGGTTTCTCGGGTGATGCTTGAGAGCAAGAGCATTGGCCAAAATGTGGATGAAATCCGTCGCTTGTCAGACGATACCGCAAAAGAGATGCAGTATCGCCAACAGGAGTTAGAAAACCGACTTCGTGAACAGTCGAAAAAGAATGAGGACTTGGTGACACAAAATAAGTCGCTTGAGGCAGAGATGTCGGTTCTAAAAAGCAGCTTAACCTCTGAAACGACACAGCGAAAACAAGAGGAACAGATACGCTCTAATGTTGAGCACGAACTGGCTCATCTTCGCAAAGCGTTTGAGGACTCTAAGCGCACCTTTGATCAGAGAATAAAAGATGAGCAGCGCCATGCCTTAGAAGTTGTCAGTAAAGCCGATGTTGATGTTCGCTACTATAAAAATGCGTTAGAAAAACTCAGAGATGAAGTTGGTAAAAAAGAGTCGGCGTTAACGAAAGAGATTCACGACCAAAAAGCTGAGCTTGCAAAAAAAGATGTAAAAACTGAAACGCAGCGTACGCAGATTCGTAGTCAAGAGGAGGAATTAAAGGTCCTCAAGCAAGAAGCGACCACGCAAAGCCGTGAGCTGGCCCGTTGCAATGCTGCATTGTTGGCTGAAACTAATCGTACAAAACGTTTAGAGGATAAAGGGCGAGAATTGGATAATGAGATTAAGCGCCTGAACCAAAAGCAACTGCACGCTGCCTCTGACTGGAGTCGAAGAGAGAATTTATTAAGAACGCAGTTAAAGGAGAAGGAAGAAGAGTTGATGCGTTTGCAGTCGCGTATCGCTAGCTTAGAGAAACGGATGATTACGCAAGACGAAGAGATTAGGCGTCTGAATGCTCGATTATGATTAGCGGTTCTTATTCTTTACAGTTATATTTTGGTGTGTATTAATAACGACTTATTGGTTCTAGATACCTGAGCGAGACACTATGAAGCTTCAACAGTTACGCTACATTTGGGAAGTTGCGCGGCATGATCTTAATGTATCGGCTACGGCCCAAAGTCTTTATACCTCTCAGCCAGGCATTAGTAAGCAGATTAGGCTGTTGGAAGATGAGTTGGGTGTCGAGGTCTTTGCCCGAAGTGGTAAGCACCTGACCCGTGTGACGCCCGCTGGCGAAGCCATTCTTGAGGTGGCAGGACAAATTCTACAAAAAGTTGAAAGCATCAAACAGGTGGCGCAAGAGTTTAGCGACGAGAAAAAAGGCAGCCTTGCGGTAGCCACAACACACACTCAAGCGCGTTACGCTTTGCCCAAAACCATCACTGAGTTCATAAAAAGTTACCCTGATGTATCTTTGCATATGCATCAAGGTACACCGATGCAAATCTCTGAGATGGCTGCGGATGGTACTGTCGACTTTGCCATTGCTACGGAAGCGATGGCGCATTTCTCCGATCTGATTATGATGCCTTGCTATCGTTGGAATCGTTCAGTCATTGTACCCAAAGATCACCCGTTAACGCAGGTTTCTAGGCTTACCCTTAAAGATGTGGCAGAGTACCCCATTGTGACTTATGTATTTGGTTTCACTGGGCGCTCTAAGTTGGATGATGCGTTTCGGCGTGAAGGGCTAGAGCCTAAGGTTGTGTTTACCGCTGTGGATTCCGATGTCATCAAAGCGTATGTGCGATTGAACTTAGGTGTTGGTATTGTTGCCACAATGGCTTATGAGCCAGATGTAGATAAAGACTTAGTGGCTTTGGATGCCAGCCATCTATTTGAGCCTAGCACCACAAAAATTGGTTTCCGTAAGGGGACGTTCCTTCGTGGTTACATGTTTGATTTTATTCAACAGTTTGCTCCCCACCTAACGAAAGAGGTGGTGCAACAAGTGCTAAGTTGTAGCAACCGTGCTGAAATTGATGAGATTTTTGCGCATCAGGTACTGCCGGACCTCTAAACCAGAGGCAGCATTGCAAGCAGTGAGGTAACAGGTTAAATTGCCTGCTCTTTATTAAGTCGATGATTGTTTGAGGAGTTGCTTGTGGAACTGGCCTGTCTTGATCTGGAAGGTGTTTTAATTCCGGAAATTTGGATCGCATTTGCGGAAGAAACGGGAATCGAAGAGCTGAAAGCGACAACACGTGATATTCCTGATTATGATGTATTAATGAAGCAGCGGTTGCGAATCCTTGATGAGCATGGTCTGACATTGCCTCAGATACAGGACACTATTAGCCGCTTAACGTCACTAGAAGGTGCGCGCGAGTTTATTGATTGGCTGCGCGAGCGTTTTCAGGTAGTTATCTTGTCAGATACTTTCTATGAGTTTGCAGCCCCGCTAATGAAGCAATTAGGTTATCCGACTTTGCTATGCCATAAGTTAGAGGTTGATGCTGCTGGACGTATCACAGATTACACTTTGCGCCAACGTGACCCTAAGCGCCAGTCAGTACGTGCTTTTCAGTTACTGAACTATCGTGTTATTGCAACAGGTGATTCTTACAATGACACAACGATGCTGATGCAGGCAGAAGCTGGTATTCTGTTCCATTCGCCGCAAAATGTGATCGATGAGTTCCCGCAGTTTCCTGCCGTCCATACTTATCAAGAACTGAAAGAAGAGTTTCTAAAGGCCAGTAACCGAAACCTATCTCTCTAACCAGAATCTCTGGATAAGGCCCTACGCTGTTACAGTTGGTGGGCCTTTCTGTATCTGCCTTCATAATCAAAAAGCCGTTCGCTGATTTGCCAGAATTTCCCTTTCTTGCGGGCAATTACGAAATCAGGGTGAGTTAGGTGATGTGCGAGCTCTCCTACTTCGTAGGCCTTTTTAAACTGCATGGGTTTGCAGGCATGCTGAAAGCGTCTTCCGAATAGGAGGTTAAACTTTTTGCGTTGTCCGGGAGAGGTAAAGTCGAAACGCTCTTGTAAGGTTTCGCCTTGCTCATCATGGTAGATCACAGTAACCCGTGACGCTTTAATCTCCAGACTGATGCCAGCACAACGCATGACGAATGCGTCCTTGAGTTGGAGTGCTTTCTTAAGCTGATCATCGGGGTCAATGATTGCTTCATGGCATTGATGGCAGTTCCTCGCTGCAATATCATTCTCGGCATTACAAAACGGGCAGTTTTTGAAGCGAAAGCGATAATGACATTGGACGAGTTCTCCTTGTTCAGAAAGGTGAGTAGCTTGGCACCGTCGCCCATAATGCTCAATGACGTTACCGTCGGTGTCTTTTTTACCCCAAAAGGTGTTGCCAAATTCACAGACAGGGCAAAAAACCATCACTGGTTCAGAGTCTGGGTTGGGTTTGGCTGTCCCTACTTCTGGGTGGAACAGATTAAATTGATTGCCTGCATAATCAATAATCAAACAATCGGACTTATCAGGGCTTAGCCTGAGCCCGCGACCTGCAATTTGCTGATAGAGACTCACCGATTCCGTTGGCCTGAGTATGGCAATCATATCAACATGAGGGGCATCAAATCCGGTAGTTAGTACAGACACATTGACAAGGTATTTGATGTGCTGGGACTTAAAATCGCGGATCAGCTGATCCCGTTGCTCAGGCGGTGTTTCTCCTGTGATCAACGCACTGCGTTGTGAAGGGAGATAGCTGAGAACTTCATATGCGTGTTTGACCGTGGCTGCGAAAATCATAACGCCTTTGCGATGCTCAGCTAGTGCTTCGATTTGCTGGCAGATTGCGTTAGTGACGCGCTTACATCGAGTGAGTAATTCATTCACGGGTTTCTCAGGGAGCTGGCCAAAGCGGTCAGGGGTTATAGCGGAAAAGTCATACTGTGCAATCGCAGCATCTTCTAACTGCGGAGGCGTAAGGTAGCCTTTGGCGATCATATATCTCAGTGGTAGCTCGTAAATGCAAAATTTGAACGGTTTACTCTCTTCACTGCGTATATAGCCATGGTAATGGTATTGATAGATCCAACCTAGCCCGAGTCGATAGGGTGTAGCTGTCAGCCCGAGAATGCGTAAATCAGGATCAAGCGACCTTAGGTGAGCGATTGTTTTTTGGTATTGACTATTTTCATCCTCATTAAGTCGGTGGCATTCATCGATGATCAAGAGGCTGTAAGGGTCTATCAGGGAATCGAGGTTTCGGGAGATAGATTGGATGCTGGCAAATGTTATTTGTTGATTGATTTGTTTACGCTTTAGTCCAGCAGAGTAAATGCCGGCCTCACGTCCCAGAGCGATAAACTTCTCATAGTTTTGCTCAACCAGCTCTTTAACATGCGCCAATATCATGACTTTGCCCTTTGCTAAACGGGCTAGCTCAGCAATAACAAGACTTTTACCTGCACCCGTGGGTAGAACAATAACCGCAGGTTCGGTTGTTTTTCTAAAATGCTGTAGTGTTCGCTCGACGGCTTCTTGTTGGTAAGGGCGTAATGTGTAGGTTGTCATGAAAGTAGGATAATAAGTATTGTGAAAGATAAAAAGGCGTAAATGTACCGGTTTAAAAAATGTTGCGCTGCAGTGTTAAAGCCAGCTTTTGTTAAGCAATGAGTGGCTACACTTGCACGAGTGATATTCTATAAACCTCGTTATTTTGATTGATAAGGAAAAAAGATGAAATTCAACAATCTGCTTGTGGCATCTATGCTGGCGTCTGCTGTTGTGTTAACAGGTTGCGATAAGGATGATGCTAAAAAAGTCGTTGAAGAAACCCAGTCTACCGCAACTGAAGTAGCGAAAGAGGCATCTGAGTCTACACAGTCAGCAATGGATGCTGTCAAAGAGAATGCGACCAAAGCGGTTGAGAGTGCTAAAGAAGCAGCAACAAAGGTAGTTGATGGGGCAAAAGACGCTTCTGCTGAAGCAGTGGCAGCGACTAAAGATGCGGCAGCCAAAACGGTTGATGCAGCAAAAGTAGTAGCTAACGATGCTGTGGATGCTACAAAAGAAGCTGCATCATCGGCTGTTGAAGCGACAAAAGAAGCGACTTCAAATGTTGTAGATTCTGCTAAAGAAAAAGCGGCTGAAGGTATCAAAGAAGTATCAGCACAAGCTACAGAGGTAGCATCAGAAGCGAAAGCAGGGGTAGAGCAAGGTGCTCAGGCGGCGATGGACCAAGCCAAAGAAGTTGTTAAAACTGCTGAGTAAGACTTGGCGGTTAGCACACTGATCTAATCTTGATGAGCTGGCCAACCTAAGCACTCTCCAAAGCTGGTTCAGAATGTTTCCTGTTAATGCAGTACTAGAAACATTCTGAATCGCATATTCTCTAATAGTAATAGCTGAATGCCTGCCTAGCCGTGTTTCACGCGTAGATAGTAAAAATATAGTGTGCTAATCGCGTCTTAACCTATCAGATACAGCAATTGGCGAAGGATAATTAAAGATCACCACATAGGTTGACAGCAAAAAGGTGAGAATCGCAGTCGCCTGAATAACGTGGGATGCTTCTTGCCCAATCAGAGCTGCACTGGTGGCGATATAAGCAATTAACAATGAAAACTCACTGATTTGTCCAAGACGAAAGCCCACCTCCCAAGACATCTGATCATCCTCTTTAATGGTTTTGAGTAAATAGCGGAAGACAACCGGCTTGAAAGCAACCACGATAACTGCCAGCAACGTGGCCGGAAGCAGTATTTGGGGAATCAGAGCGAGATTGAAGCTTGCTCCCACGGAGAAGAAGAACAAGATCAAAAAGAAGTCCCTAAGGGGCTTTAAGTTGGTGGCAATATATTGCGATATGGGGCTGGTGGCTAATGCAACGCCAGCAACAAAAGCACCCATCTCCGCAGAAAGGCCCGCATATTGAGCCAACTCGGCCATGCCGAGACACCAGCCGATAGCTAATAGGAAAATGTACTCATGAAACCGATCAAAGCGTTGAATTAGCGGGAGAATGACATATTTGACGAGTAAAAAGCCAGCTCCTATCAACAAAGGTAAAGCAATCAACGGTTTAATGAATCCCATCATGCCTTCATCGCCTTGGCCACTATACAAGAAGAGTAACACAATGATGGCGATAACATCCTGTAACAGCAGTAGGCCAACGACGAGTTCACCCGTATGGCGATGATGTAACACGGTGGTTGGTAGTAATTTGATGCCAATAATTGTGCTTGAAAACATCAATGCGGCGCCAATAATGAGAGCCTCAGTTTGTGTATAGCCAAATAGAATTCCAGCGCCGTAACCAATAGCTAAGAAAATGATTGAGCTGCCCAATGCTACCCATGTGGCTTTTTTAATCATTTGAACAAGATGGGAGGGCTGCATATCCAAGCCCAGTAAAAATAGCAAAAAGATAATGCCTATGTGGGATATATCAGCGAGCATGGCAGTATCTGAGATATAGCCAAGCCAATAAGGCCCTAATAAGGCACCTAGCACAATGTAGGCGACGAGTAAGGGTTGTCGGGTATAGAGGGCAATCGATGCTAGAACGGCTGCGCCTGAGAAAATTAAAAAGAAAGAAAAAACTACGGAATGCTCGGCCATATAACAACTCCCTGCCAACTAAGAGCTAGTGTAGCAGATGTGTCATCTTCTGTTTAGGGAGGCAATGATCACTAGTGTTAAATGCTCAGTCTAAATTGGCGTAATGACGTTGGCTGGATAATAACTGATCAATTTACTCGGGTTTAGAATCAGTGTATCCTTCGGTTATAATTTATGTATCTGTATCTCAGGTGTTAGAAATGAATATTACGGTTACCCAAGGCGCAGAGGACTATCTGGCCGAATTGTTAGAAAAGCAAAATGTCGAAGGTATTGCAGTCAGAATGTTTGTGACACAGCCGGGTACTTCTTATGCTGAAACCTGTCTTGCATATTGCCGCCCTGATGAAGTGGTTGAAGATGATGTCATCATGGATAAGGAAAAAGTGCGTTTTTACTTTGAAAAAAATAGCCTCCCTTATCTTGAAGAAGCATTGGTTGACTACGCTCAAGATCGTATGGGAGGGCAGTTGACTATCAAGGCTCCTAATGCAAAAGTGCCTAAAGTATCCGCTGATAGCCCAATGGATGAGCAGATAAACTACATTCTGTACTCTGATATCAATCCTGGCCTGTCTTCGCATGGCGGTGAAGTTAAGCTTGTAGAATTAGTAGAAGAAACAGACGGTTATATAGCTATCCTCAAGTTTGGGGGGGGCTGCCAAGGTTGCAGCGCTGTAGACCTAACATTAAAAGATGGCGTTGAGAAAACCTTAATAGAGCGTATACCAGGGCTGTTGGGTGTGCGTGATGTAACCGACCACACAGTAACGGACAACGCTTACTACAAATAAATACAGGGGTGCGAATAGGTGACAAAATCTATTCGCACATTGCCTGAAACGTAATGTCTTGCTATAACAAATATATGCAAACGGCAGCGTGATCACTACCGCATTTTCGCGGCTCGATTGTTACCAGAATATGGTTGTTTTCTTTTTTTTAGCCCCCATAGTCTGATTCAGACACTTTTTAAGTCCGTTTTTATTCTCGCGCCCAGCTGTTTAGGGTGCCCTGCAAAGAGGCAAAATCCATTATGGATCAGTTTGAAGCTACCAGTGATGTTATTAATGTAGAGCTTCCCGTACTGCCGCTACGTGATGTGGTTGTGTACCCTCATATGGTCATTCCATTGTTTGTTGGCCGTGAAAAATCGATTGAAGCTTTAGAAGCCGCAATGGAAGGTGACAAAGAGATTCTGTTGATTGCGCAAAAGAATGCGTCAGATGATGAGCCAGTTGCTGATGATTTGTTTGAAATAGGCACGGTGGCAAGCATATTACAAATGCTAAAGCTGCCTGATGGCACAGTCAAAGTACTTGTTGAGGGCGACTATCGTGCCCGTGTTAAAACGGTATTTGAAACAGAAAATTACTTTACCGCACAGGTAGAAAGTTTGCCTGTTGAGCAGCTTACAACGGCAGAGGGTGAGGTCTATAAGCGTACGGCTCTGGAACAGTTTGAGCGCTTTATTCAGATCAATAAGAAAATTCCATCAGAAGTGTTGTCGTCCCTACAGAATATTGACGATATCGGCCGGTTGTCCGATACGATTGCGGCTCATATGTCCCTGAAACTGGATGAGAAGCAGAAAATCCTTGAAATGCTTGAAAACCGTCAACGCCTCGAGCATTTAATGTCGTTGATGGAAGCCGAAATTGATCTGGTTGAAGTTGAAAAGCGCATCCGTGGTCGTGTTAAAAAACAGATGGAAAAAAGCCAGCGCGAGTACTACCTGAATGAGCAAATGAAGGCTATTCAGAAAGAGTTGGGTGATCTGGATGAAAATGGTACCAGTGACATCGAAGAGTTGAAAAACCGCATAGATGCCGCTGGTATGCCAAAAGAAGCGCATGATAAAACCATTGCTGAGTACAATAAACTGAAGATGATGTCGCCGATGTCCGCTGAAGCAACGGTGGTGAGAGGCTACATCGATTGGATGCTGCAGATCCCTTGGTCAAAACGCTCTAAAGTTCGACATGATATGAAGCGCGCCGAAGTTATCCTCAATGAAGACCATTTTGGTCTTGAAGAGGTTAAAGAGCGTATTCTGGAATACCTAGCGGTTCAGCAACGCGTTAAAAAGCTGAAAGGACCAATTCTGTGCCTTGTAGGGCCTCCTGGGGTGGGTAAGACCTCATTGGGACGCTCTATTGCTCGTGCAACGAATCGTAAGTATGTACGCATGGCGTTAGGTGGCGTGAGGGATGAAGCGGAAGTCCGAGGCCATCGCCGTACGTATATAGGATCTATGCCGGGTAAGCTGATTCAGAAAATGGCTAAAATCGGTGTTAAAAACCCATTATTCCTTTTGGATGAAATTGACAAAATGGGGATGGATCAGCGTGGTGATCCTGCATCGGCCTTGTTAGAGGTGCTAGACCCAGAGCAAAACAGCACATTTAACGATCATTATCTGGAAGTCGATTATGATCTGTCCGATGTCATGTTTGTGTGTACCTCGAACTCGATGAATATTCCTGGTCCGTTGTTAGATCGTATGGAGCTCATTCGTATTCCGGGTTATACCGAAGATGAGAAGTTAAATATCGCGCGCAAGTACTTAATTCCTAAGCAGATTAAACAAAACGGTCTAAAGGAAAAAGAGCTGGAAATATCAGATGATGCTATTTTGGGTCTGATTCGTTATTACACACGTGAAGCCGGTGTTCGTGGCTTAGAGCGTGAGATTGCTAAAATTAGCCGTAAAGTCGTTAAAGAGATTTCTTTAGGCAAGTCTGCTAAAAGTGTTGTTGTGACGGCAGAAGAGTTAGCCCATTACAGTGGGGTGAAGAAGCACAGTTTTGGTTTGGCCGAAGAGGAAAACCTGGTAGGTCATGTGACAGGTTTGGCTTGGACGCAAGTAGGTGGGGATATCCTCAGTATCGAGGCCACTGTTGTTCCGGGTAAAGGTCGCCAAATTACTACGGGTAGCCTAGGCGATGTCATGAAAGAATCTATACAAGCGGCGTTGACGGTTGTCCGCAGTCGAGCGCAAACGTTGGGTATTCCTACTGCGTTTCATGAGAAACAGGATATACATATCCATGTACCAGAAGGGGCAACGCCCAAAGATGGTCCTAGTGCTGGTATTGGCATGTGTACGGCGTTAGTTTCGGCACTGACGGATATTCCAGTGCGTTCTGATGTGGCAATGACTGGTGAGATTAATCTCCGTGGTCAGGTGATGCCGATTGGTGGTTTGAAAGAAAAATTACTAGCTGCACATCGTGGTGGAATCAAAACTGTTGTAATTCCTGATGAAAATCAACGTGACCTTAAGGAAATTCCTGATAATATAAAGGCCGATTTAGAGATTAAACCGGTGAAGTGGATTGACGAGGTATTACAGATCGCTTTGACGTATCAACCTGAGCCGTTAAAGGACGAACCTGTTGAGCCTGTCACCGCCGAAAAAAAATCGGCAAAAACCTCGACAGAACAAATAAATACCCATTAATGCCAAAGCTAGGCAGAATCAGGGGTTGAGCGCTTGACACTTGTTTCTGCCAGTTGGTATAAAGTGCGAGATATTTGTACTGGGCATGGACTACAGAACATAAAAAATAATCGACTCGATAAAGGGGAACATCGTGAATAAGTCTGAACTGATCGACGCTATTGCAGCTTCTGCAGACATTCCAAAAGCAGCTGCAGGTCGTGCATTAGATGGCGCGCTAGAGGCTGTTACTTCTGCATTGCAGAAAGGTGAATCTGTTGCTTTAGTAGGTTTTGGTACTTTTTCTGTTAAAGAGCGCGCGGCACGTACAGGTCGTAATCCGCAGACAGGCAAGCCAATTGAGATTGCTGCTGCGACACTGCCTTCTTTCAAGCCTGGTAAAGCACTGAAAGACGCAGTAAACAAGTAAGGGCTGATCGCGTCAAGGTCATATAAGCCAAATACGGAGCGGTAGTTCAGTTGGTTAGAATACCTGCCTGTCACGCAGGGGGTCGCGGGTTCGAG
>NPIE01011012.1_pt1 | contig 31682 bp, 14 predicted proteins | sample 8637661 | NCBI WGS metagenome assembly NPIE01 (sample SAMN07420842, study PRJNA396082) | bioreactor metagenome | isolation source: sample BA12 brine-fed electro-methanogenic bioreactor BA | place: Japan: Kochi | collected 2016-12-09 | reverse complement strand
GATCAAGTTTTGGGGGGCACGCCACAGCAGCCGCCTTCCTTTCGGCTACGGTTGCACTCCGGTTACGCTTCGGCCAGCCTACGGGGCCCCAATCGTTCGTCCATAAACCACGGACGCAAAATCACTTACAAAGCCCTTGGACGGACAGGAAATCCGTGTGTCGGCGCGGTCTACTTGGGTCGCCCGAAACCGATATCGTCGACATAGACGGTGCCGGTGCCACCGGCGCTCGGGTTGGTCCGGCGGCCTATACCGATCACCATCGTTTGGACTCGGCTCAGGTTCACGCTGGCCAGATCGCTGTATGGGATCGCCCATTCCTGCCAGGACGGACGGGCCGTGATTGCGGCATCGGGATTCGTGATCATCACGCTCGCGCCGTTGTCGTCCTCGAGGGTCACGTACAGTGATGCAGGCGAGTTACCTTCGGGTTGCTCGGTACCGATTTCCGCCACTTGCCAATCACCGGTCACGTCGCCTGTGGTCGAGACACCCGAGAACTGAGCTCCCGTGATAATCCCGGCGTCATGACTGGTCGCCGCCAAACCGATATAGACATTGGCGGCCATCGGAATATCCACGCCGGTGGTCGTGGCGATATCCACCCAGTTGACGCCGTCGCTCGACTGCTGGGCGGTGAATACACTGCCCGTACGGGTCAGCCTGACCCAATGGGGAATCTCGATGTCGGCGACATCCGTGTTGGCGCTGGCCTGTCCGGTCTCCGGGCGTCGCTGGAACGACACGCCGTGAGATGCCGTTGGTGTCATGGACACATAGGCATGTTTCGAACCAGGCTCCAGTGTCTCCCGGATCATCACGCCCGCCTTGGCCCACTCGTTGCTGCGAACCAGACTGTCGACCCGGACAGTCATCGAGCCGTTGCCGCTGAGGCTCTTGTAGGCGTAGCGGAACTCATCCGCTACGTCCCAGATGTCGGTGCCGACGGCATTCATGACAATCGTGTCATCGGGGGCCAGCAGGAAGGCGGGCGCGTTGCCCCGGACATACAGCACCAATCGGTCGGCGCCATAGCCTGCCCAGTCCAGAGCCACATCGAATGTCCGTTCGGCCTCGGAGTAGAACGGTGACATCGTATTGTCGTATTGGAGAGGCATTGACTGCGTGCCGCTGCGAACAATGCTTCTCTCGGCGAACGGCGCGTCGAAATAGCCCACGGTAGAGCCGTTCTCGTTGACCCACCCGTCGAGCCAGGTGTCGAAAATCGTGGTGCCGGCCTCCAGATCGTCGTTGTAACTCTCAAATCCATCGATCCACGCGTACTCCTGGGTTGAGAAGGTCCAGACGTCCGATGCCCACGCGGGCGTCTCATCGGCCGCGTTGATTTCGACGATCTGCCAGTAGTAGGTGCCGCCGAATTCCAATGCCGGCTCGAAGCTGGCGGTTTCGACTGTTTCCGTCAGGGTCATGACGCTCGGGTCGGTGCTCAGGTACACTTCATGGGAGGCCGCCTCCCGGCCACTGCGCCAGGTGAATGTAGTGCCAACTTCCACATCGGTCGCCCCATCGGCGGGCTGCGGCTCGCGCGCCTGCGCCGGGATGTACAGGAAGCGAACCTCACTGAGCCCGAACTGGTCCATCATGCCCCAACCGGAGTTGACGTTCAGCCGGACGTATCGGGCGGGAATTCCTCCGAAATCGACAGTCGTGTTGGGGGTGTATGTACTCTTGGCTGTCGCCTGGGCGAATTCGACATCGCCGAGTACCGTCCAGTCGACACCATTCTCTGAGTACTCGATTGTCACGTTCTTGAGCCCGAAGCCGAGCATCAGCTCAAACTGAACGTTGTAGTTCCAAACCCACATCCGATGGAGCTTGTACACACGATCGAACTCGTACTGGAGGTACAGAGGATCGGTCCCCGGCGCAGCCAGCCACATGTCGGCCGGCATCGTCGAATGCTGGTCGTTTGCGTTGAGTCCCGAGCCGTTGATCGTATTCTGCGGCCCCGCCTCTTCGTCGGAGAGTCCGCTGCTGGTAGTGATGATCTCGGTGACCGGATAGGCGAACGGTTCGACCGTGAAGCTCCAGATCTCGCCCTTGTAGATCGTATGGTCCGGGGCGGCGTTGACTTCATCGACGCGCCAGTAGTACGTCGTCTCGAAATCGAGCATGGCCGCGGGTGCGTAGCTCGTCCCAGCCTGGCTCTGACTCAGGAGGACGCCGATCGGATTGGCCCGGCTCGCGTTGTTGACATCGTCGAACGAAGTTCCAAAGTAGACATCGTGTGTGGCCGCTAACTCCCCGGCAGTCCAGCCGAGCACGACGTCGCGCGGCACATCGATGCTCTCGTCGGCGGGACGCGGGTCCGTGGCCAGACCGGGGGATAACAGTCCTTTCATGGCGCCCTGGATCTCTACCGGCGAAAGGGCACGCGCGTAGAGTTGCAGGTCGTCGATCAGCCCGTCCCAGAAGCGCCCGGTGGCCTGGGAGTTGTCACCGATGTAGACAGGATAGGTGCCGGTGGTAATGCCCTGTGTGTCCGCGACGAAGGCCTCGTCGATCCCATCGATGTAGATGCGCCCGCCGTCTTCGGTGCTGTACACGCAGCAGACGTGGTGCCACTCGTTCAACGGCAGAGCGGTCGTCGAAGCGACGTTCATGTAGTTTCGGCTCGAGCCGGTCCAGGCAAAATCCAAGTTCTGTGTCGCGCTGTTCGTGGCCAACCGCCACGCATCATCCCCCTTGGCGATCACCGCACGCCAATCCCCGGGAACGGAACGCAAATTCACCCATACCGCCAGAGTCAAGGCCTCCGTAACGTCGAAGATGGCATCATTGCCGCAATCGACGAAGTCCCCGTTGCCGTCAAAGTCAAGGGCGCCGCCGATCATGCCGGTGACCCACTGAGGATCGCCCTGGATTGCGCCGTCGTTTCCATTGCCGCTCGCGTCGACGGCTACGCTGCCAGTCGCATCGTCGAACGTCCAGTAGGCGATCAATCCCTCCGGCGGTCCGCCGAGGCACTCGCCGGCCATGGCCCATATCATCAGAAGAACGCCCCAGAGAAGTGTTGTGGTTCGAGACATCGTCGTTCTCCTTCAATCCTGCATGTGCGGGTTGATTCATGAAGCCGCGCCTTATGCTCACTTCCATTGTAACGGTTGAGAAGCGGGCCGACTCAAGTCGACGTACCCTTTCTGCATATACTCCAGGTCCCGGCTGCCTACGACCGGCGTTCCCGGGGGAAGCTCTCCCGAGGAGACTCTCCAGGTCGTCTTCTCCTTCCAGATGTGCAGTTCGGCATGCCCATCTGCGTATCCCAGCGTGCTGGCTTTCTTGTGCCAGATGGAAATCGGGTCGTGGAAGGAATCGCCGTCTTTGTCCAGGATCCAGGAGCCCCAGTTATGGGCACCCGAACCTTCGTCTTCCTCGATGAAGACGTAGATCTCCGAGGGATTCTTCAGTTGCGTGATCCGCCGTGCGGGTTTCTGGTCGAAATACCCCCAGCCGTTGAGTCCGTCCTGGACTGCATAGCTGCGGTAGGGGCTCTCCTTGGCCTCCAGCATGGTCTTCTGTTTGTTCTTATGCCACCCGGGATCGGCGACGCAGTGGTAGGCCTTGGTGTCGTTCACGTACGGAAACAAGGCCCCTGTCCGAATGCCCACCAGTTCCGTTTCGTGCGCCGTCAGTCCGGAAACATAGCCGGGATCGCCACTCTGAACCCGGCGGTGCACCCAATCCTCCGCAACCCATTGGTCCGTCCACACTTGTGATCCGACGATCTTCGAGTCGTTGCCGTCGGCATACATCGTCCAGGCGATCGATAGCTGTCGCACATTGGACGTGCAGCTGACTCCCTGGGCATATTTCCTGGCGGCGTTGAGAGAGGGCATGACAATCGCCATCAGCAGGGCGATGATCGCGATGACGACCAACAGTTCAATCAGAGTGAAACCGCCGGTCAGACCCATCGATGGACCATGTCGAGCGGTCTGGTTCATTCCAAACTTCCTCCCGGGTTATCGGAAGTCTTTGCCTACTCGAGTGTTTCACCGGCTTGGCGAGCGACTGCCTCGGTGCCGGCAATCCTTCAAGCGTATCTATCGTACAATCTGCACGGATAGCTGTCGTTCCATTTGGAACAGTGCGGAATTTTACACAGCCACGACCTCTTTGGGTGCCGGGATGGAGCCTCAATGCCGGCTGAGGTGGTCACGACGGTTATAAGGTCTTGCATGGCGGGCCAGTCGCGATTTCTTTGTTGATTACAGCGGTGGAATCCCCTATACGATTACCATCCGGATCGGTCGATGTTGCCGTTTGTTCAATGTTGCACACTGTGGATTTCTAAACATCATGGGGCTGGGAATGAGACCTCGGGTTCCGATCTACAGAGCCGATCAGAAGACCTACCATGCCGATACGTGTCAGCCTTTGGTTGCTGCGGCCGAAGCCGGGCGCGTATCGCTGAAAGCCTTTGCACGGGGAGCCTATCCGGGCCGGCAGCTTGACGATGGCGCGCTGCCACAGATGCGCAGCCTCGCCTACTGGGATGCGCCGGAGCCCCAGGACTGGGGGCTGCAATGGCACCGAAACGAAGGGTTGGAACTGACGTTTCTGGAGAGCGGCAGCCTGCCTTTTGCCGTCGGTCCGGAACGGCACAGCTTGCGCCCGGGCGACCTGACGATCACGCGCCCATGGCAGCCACACCGCGTGGGACAGCCGAACGTGCCTCCCAGCCGTTTGCATTGGCTCATTCTCGATCTCGGGGTACGCCGCCCGAATCAGCCCTGGAAATGGCCGAACTGGGTCGTTCTGACCAGGCCCGACCTGGAAGAGCTGACGATTCTTCTGCGTCACAACGAGCAGGCAGTTTGGCCCGCCAGTGGCGAGGTACGTTCGTGCTTTGAAAGGATGGCGCAGGCGATCGAAGCAGACCGCGACGGCAGCAGCATTTCCAGGCTGGCCGCGCTGTTGAACGAGTTGTTCGTCGCGGTGCTCGATATGCTTCGCCGCAACGAGATCGAACTGGATCCATCGCTGTCCAGCACCTCCCGCACGGTCCAGCTATTCCTCGATGATCTACGGCGCAATCCCGAGCACTTGGGTCGGGCCTGGACCCTCAGGGCCATGGCCGAACGCTGTGGTCTGGCAGAGACGAGGTTCCGCCATTACTGTCGGCAACTGACGAATATGACCCCCACGCAATTCGTCGAGCACTGCCGTGTCGAAACCGCCTCTCAAATGCTTGTCGAGCAGCCCGACCGAAACATCACCGACGTGGCTCTGGCCTGCGGTTTCGGCTCCAGTCAGTACTTCGCCACCGTATTTCGGCGCCACAGAGGCACCAGTCCCAAAGACTTCCGAAGGAGGTACCGATCTAACGCGGCGAGAAGACCGTGAAGTGTCCATCCAAATGCGTCCGGTGGGGTCCTGGCGATGCCACGTTCCGTAGAATACTCCGGCCTGTCTTCGCCAGACGTTCAAAATACCGCACTGATGAGCTTTGGCAGATGGCGGGGCGACATTATCCTAGAATGACTTTCGGATCGACGGATCGATCCGGGTCTGTCAATGACGGACGTATCGAATAACCTTTGCTTAGGGAGTTTTCTCATGCGCATCGGCTGCTTTGCCTTGGTAGAACCGTTTAGCCCGATGAAACGCCAGTTCCAAGCCATCGCGGAGATGGGGATTCGGTATGCCGATCTGACGGACAATCACAACGGCGGAATGCTGGGCGTCGAATACGGTTTTGCCGCTTCGGTCAGCCTGGACAGTCATCCTGCGACGATTCGCGAGATGGCCCACGCCGCAGGAGTGGAACTTACCACCTTCTGCGCCCATGCCAACCTGCTCGACCCGCCCAGCCCCGACGTCTACGGAACCAACGAGATCATTAAGGCGATTCGTCTGGCCAGATTGCTGGGCATCAAGCACGTCATTACCACGGAGGGCGATCCGAAGACCGAATTTGGCCTTAATCTGACGACCGAACAGGCCATCTTCGCCATCTGCGAAAAGCTCTATGCCCCCATCCGTTGGGCCGAGGAACTGGGCGTGGGCCTGCTTCTGGAGACGCACGGCAGAATCACCGACTCGGTCGAGGACATGGGCCGACTGCTCGAGGCGCTGGGACATGAACGGACGGTGGGCATCTGTCTGGACACAGGCAACAGCTGGCTCGGGGGCAGCGAACCGCTGGATTACATCAAGACCTTTGGCCGCCGGATCAAGCACGTGCACTGGAAGGACATGCCGCCCGAGTGGGAGGAGAAACGCGGCTCCGTATTCGGCTGCGGCATGGCGACCGTGGCCCTGGGCGATGGAGTCATCGACTTGCCGCCCATTGTCACAGCCTTGCAGGACATCGGTTTCGATGAAGCAACCACGCTGGAAATCGCCGGTCCGGAGAACATCGCTACGTCGGTGGCCCGCCTCGAACAGTGGGCTCAGGTGAGCACGTCCGCGGACTGACCGGTTCGCTCTCTCTATCCACTGCGCCGCAGAGTGTCAGAGGACTGCACATGACAAGAATCGCACGTTATACCTGCGTCTTCCTGGTGGTTCTGACCGGAACGGTCGTCTCTGTTCACGGACAGGACTCTCCACTGGCTACATCGCCACCAGCAGAAATGCGCGTCTTGCTTTTCAGTGGCAGCAATAACCATGATTGGCGGCAGACCACACCGGCGCTGGTGCTCATTCTCGAGGACAGCGGAGTATTCGCCGTCGATGTGATCGAAGATCCAGGCGTCTGCACGGCTTCCATGCTCGGCAAGTACGATGTGGTTCTCAGCAACTGGACAAATTTTCCCAGCAGGGAACGCGCTTGGGGCCCAGAGGCCGAACGGGCGCTGCTCGATTTCGTCCGGTCCGGACGAGGATTCGTGGTCTTCCACGGGGCCGCCGCCTGCTTTCCCACTTGGCCGGAGTTTCAGCAACTCATCGGTGCCACCTGGGGCCAGGACACGGGGCATGGTCGATACCATTGCTTCCCCGTGTCTGTCGCCGACGCGAATCATCCCGTCACGGCGGGCCTACGCGGATTTTCCTTTACGGATGAGCTCTGGCATCATATGCAAACCCAGCCTTCCGCTCATGCGTTGGTCCGGGCCTGGTCAACAGCGGAAAGCGGAGGTTCGGGCCGCAGTGAACCGGTGGCCTTTGCGATGCAATTTGGTGAGGGACGCTGCTTCAATTTCGTCCTCGGGCACGACGTCGCAGCCCTGGAGCACCCTGCCTGGCGTTTGTTAATGCTACGAGGCACCCAATGGGCGGCAACCGGTGATGCAAACATCCAGGTGCCGTTTGATGTTGCCTCGACCCTCGAAAGCCTCAAGGACTATCGGCGCGGGCGCGACCGAAAAGTCCTCGCACGCATCGACCAGTTCGTCCAGCTTTCTGCCGGATATCCTCTGTTGCGGGCCCATCTGACTCAGCGCATGATCGACATGCTCAAGAGCGAAGCGACGGAGGACTGCAAGACGTACCTGCTGGAACAAATGTCGCTGATTGCCTCCGCCGATGACGTGACGGAACTGGCGGCCTTTCTCGACGATCCGCAACTGGGCCATGCGGCCTGCATGGCCTTGGAGCGCATCCCGGGAGAGGATTCGCTCGCGGCCCTGCGAAATGCCTTGGATCGCCTGGAGGGGCGGTCTCTGGTCGGCGTCATCAATTCTCTGGGCCGGCGGCGCGATCGACAGGCCGTCGCCCGACTGATCCGCCTTCTGGAAAGGGATGATCCCGAAATAGGTGCGGCCGTCATTGAAGCGCTTGGCAAGATTGGTGGCCGACAGGCCATCGAAGCCGTTCGATCGGCTGCCACGCAAGGAGGGGTTCGGAAGAAGCTTGCCTGGGCGGATGCCCTGCTCCAGTGTGCCGAACGCCTCGCGGATGCGGGAGATCCCACCGGCGCGTGCGCGATATACGAGACGCTGCTTGTTCCTGGCAATCCGCCATCCGCCCGTCGCGCTGCCTTCGTAGGTTTGATGGCGCACCAGGCCGATAAGAACGTCACAGGGAAGCATCTGGCCGCAGCTCTTTCGAGCGACGATTTGGCGATACAACGGGCCGCTGTACAGAGTGTGCGACAGATTCACAACAACTCGGCCCTCCAGTATGTAGCGAGCCGACTCAATGCATTTGATGGTTCTATCTTGGCGGCGGTGATCCTTGCTCTGGCGGACACCGGAGATCGGACCGTGCTCGCCCATTTGATTCCCTTGGTGTCCAGTACGAGCGCCGACGTTCGGCTGGCCGCTTTGCAGGCCGTCACTCGTCTGGGAGACGCAGATGCGGTAGCTGTGCTCGCCCGTGAAATCGACAAGGCAGATGATACCGAACGGGCGGCACTCCAGCGCTGCCTCAGCCGTCTGTACGGGCCCGAAATCAATCAGGCTATTGTGGAACGGTTGACCAAATCATCCACATCACAGGTCAGGACAGTACTGATTGCTGTGCTGGTCGAAAGACAGGCCTATGACACCATGCCGGTTCTTCTGGACCTCGTCCGGGACGAGGACCCGCACGTCCGCATCGAAGCGGTAAAGGCAACGGGAGTGCTGGCCGGTGGCGACAGCGTGTCGATTCTCATGACTGCCCTGAGCGCCGCCAAGGGGACGCAGGAGCGTCGGGCCATCGAGGATGCCCTGGTCGACATTGCGCGACAACCCGGCAATTACCAGCTCACGGTTGCAGAAACCGCTGCGACGATCTCGGACGTCCAGAGCCAGGCCAGCGAATCTCTCCTGCGCATCCTCGGGCGATTGGGCGGGCTGCCGGCGCTCGACGTTGTGCGCGACCATCTCAAGAATGGGGACCCGACGATTCGTCAAACCGCCGTGCGGATCCTGGGAGCCTGGCCGGATGCATCACCGCTGGGGGATCTGCTGACCGCCGCCCGTGAGGCGGAAAGCGTCCAGATCAGAATTCTGGCCTTGCGAGGCTTCGCGAATCTCTATCGCCAAGGACAAGACCTGATGGAAGCGGAACTGAAATCGATGGCTGCCGAAGCGATGGGCTTGGCAGATCGAACACAGGAACGAAGCCTGCTCCTTTCGGCCCTCGCCGAGAATCCTCTGGCGGGCAACCTCGAAATCCCCCTGTCTCTACTCGACGACGCGGATCTGAAACAGGAGGCGGCGATGGCAGCGCTGGGGATCCTCGAAGCGCTTGGCGATCGATGGCCGGACCGCGCCAAGTCCGCCCTGGCGCAAATCCGCGCCGCCGCATCTGGTTCGGACGTGGCCGCACGTGCGGAAGCACTGATGCTGCGACTCAGCCGCCCCATGAATTTGGCCGTTCGCGGCTTTGGGAGCAGTCCCGATGGACTCGACAAAGACGGTGCCGCCGGCGGCGATCAGGCCGCGATCGATGGCGATCCGGCGACCTACTGGGACGAGGTGGACGGCCAGTCGCTCTACCGGTATCGCGTGACCTTCGCCGACGAGGTTCGTATCTCGTCGCTAAGCATCATGGGGTACCAACATCACAATTATGCTCCGAAGGACTTTGTCCTTCTTTGCAATGCCAAGCCGATCAAGGTTGTACGCGACGCCGTCTACACTGATAATCTGTTCATTGTAACGTTTCCGCCCACGCCGTGTCGGACGGTGGAACTGGAAATCACCGGCCAGTACGGCCCCAGTCCGGCCATTCGTGAACTGGAGATCTATGCTGCGCCTGAGTGAACCTGGATAGGGCCTTGGCAGCGGACAGGCGGCTGTCCGTTGGTTACGAACCTGAAACTTATCCGTGATAGAAGATAAGGAGTGACGAGCCGATGCAAGGTAGGACTCTGAGCAGACGAAGGTTCTTGCGCAACACGGCCGGCGCCTGCGCCATTCCCTATGTGATCACCTCCCCGGCGCTGGGCGTTGGCAACATGCCGCCGGCCAGCGAACGCGTGACGTTAGGCCACATCGGAGTAGGGGGGCAGGGCAGTGGTCTGCTGCGCGGCTTTCTCAGTCTGGACCGCGCGCAGAGCGTGGCTGTCTGCGACTGCTTTGCCGATCGCCGGGCCGAGCGGGCCAGGACGATCGACGAAGCCTACGAGAAACGCGGCGGAGAGACAGGATATCGGGGCTGCCGGATGTACGCGGATTTCCGTGAGCTGCTGGCTCGTCCGGACATCGATGCGGTTGTCATCGCCACCCCGGACCACTGGCATGTCCCGATTGCTCTGGCTGCCGCCCGAGCCGGCAAGGACATGTACGTCGAGAAGCCTCTCGGCCTCAGCATCGAGCAGAACAAAGCATTGCGAGCGGCCATTGAACGCTATGGCAATGTGTTCCAATACGGAACGCAACAGCGATCTTTCAACACGCATTGTGCGTTTGCCTGCGAACTCGTGCGAAACGGCTATCTGGGCGAAATCCAGAAGATCCACGTCGACGCTCCAGCGGGCTCCAGCGGTGGTTCGACCGAAGCAATCCCCGTGCCGGAGGGTTTCGACTATGAGATGTGGCTCGGCCCGGCCCGATGGAGCGATTACACCCAGGACCGCTGTACCAGTTCCGGCTCGTGGTTTGTCTACGACAATTCGTTGGGTTTCATCGCCGGTTGGGGCGCTCACCCCCTGGACGTCATGCATTGGGGATATCCCGAAATCCCCATCGAATACGAAGGCACCGGGCAGATTCCGACCGAAGGTCTCTTTGACACCGTCACGAACTGGCATGTGCGCGGTCGGTTCGCCTCCGGCGTGGAGTTCCTCTTCAAGGACGGATCCGACAAAACCACCTTCTTCGGTGCCGAGGGCTGGGTGGCCGCCTCGCGGGGGGGAATCGATGCCCATCCGAAATCGCTCCTCGATATCAAGCTCAAACCGGCAGACATTCGGCTGCTCCAGGCTACGAATCACTACCAGAACTTCATCGATGCCGTCCGATTGCGGACGACCCCCGCCAGCCCGATCGATAGTGCGGTCCAGTCGGATTTCGTCAGCCATCTCAGCGACATGGCGATTCGCACCGGGCGTAAGGTCTTGTGGGACCCAATCAACGAAACGGTCGTCGGCGATGAGAGCTTGACCCGACGGATGAAGCGACCCATGCGCGCCCCCTGGCGTCTCTGAGTGCTGTCCCGACGTTCTGAAACAACGGTGGGCGCCGTTCTCGATCCTCCGTACCGGGCCCATCTGGAAAGGAATGCACGATGTCAATTGGAACAAGACCGGCGTTCGCGTGGTGCCTGGCTCTTCTGGCTCTCACGGCTCCCCTGGGTGCTGGAGTTGGGTTCGAGACGGAGTACCTCTCCATTCAGGTTGACAACACCGGTGCCGTCCAAGGCCTGTCGGATCGCACCAGTGGGGTCAATTTCCTGGCTTCGGGTCAGCCGGCGCCGTTGCTGAGCCTGCGTATCGACGGTCGATTCCAGGCGGCCCGGGCCATGCGTCACGAAGCCGGCGCAGACACCCTGACCTTGTGCTATGGAGAGGAGACCGAAGCGGTAGTTCTGACAGGGACCAAAGCAACCCATGTCACGTTTGAGATCGTTTCCCTTACCTCCCGGAAGAAGATTGACCTGGCCGTCTGGGGCCCCTATCCCACGACGATTGGCGAAACGATCGGGGAGACGGTGGGGGTCGTGCGCGACGACGATTTCGCGCTGGGCATCCAGGCCCTGAACGTCAAGACGCTGGGAGGATGTCCAACGGCTGAAAACGACGTGATGTCGGGGCGGGGCGATGCCGCCCAGGCGACAGAGTTCGGCAGCGTGCTTCAGGCCTTTACACGGGACCGCAGCGAAGATCGAGTCATCTCCAATTGGGCCCATGATCACTACTTTGTTCCGGCGTATAAGGACGGCGGCATCGTAGGCAGCAAGATCGCACTATTCGGATGTCCCGCAGACCTGGCGCTGAGCACCATCGGCGACATTGAATTGGCCGAAGGACTGCCCCATTCCATGATCGATGGCATGTGGGGGAAGGTCGCGCCCGGCGCCACGGCGTCGTACCTGATCATCGGATTCGGCGAGGACACCATCGACGAGGCGATCGCCGTCACTAAACAGGCGGGCCTCAAGTACCTGTATCATGGAGGGCCGTTCTCCACCTGGGGTCATTTTCAGCTCCATCCCAACCAGTTCCCGCGTGGCTGGCAGGGCTTGAAATCCTGCGTCGAGAAGGCCCGCGCCGAAGGGGTCTGTGTAGGCGTGCATACCCTCTCCAACTTCATCACCACCAACGATCCCTATGTTACTCCTGTGCCCGACGATCGTCTGGCGAAGGTCGGCAGCAGCGTTCTGACCGAAGACGTCAACGCCGCTCAGACGGAAATCCTCATCGCGGACCCCAAGTGGTTCAACCAGATGCAAAACAACAGTCTCAAGACCGTGCAGATCGGCGCGGAACTGATTCGCTATGGCGCGGTGTCGGCGGAAGAACCCTGGCGTCTGCTGAACTGCCGGCGCGGGGCCTATCAAACCCAGGCCACCTCCCATGCGAAGGGTACGCGGGTCGGCAAGCTGATGGACCACGCGTACAAGGTCTTCCTGACCGATGCCGAACTGTCACAGGAAGTGGCGCGCCGTCTGGCCGACCTGTTCAACCAGACGGGGCTCCGGCAGATCTCTTTCGACGGTCTGGAAGGCAACTGGTCAACCGGGATGGGACAGTACGGGCGTACCCTGTTCGTCAAAGCGTGGTACGACCATCTCGATGACGACCTGCGAGGCAAGGTCATCACCGACGCCAGCAACCCGGGACATTTTTTCTGGCATATCTATACTCGGATGAATTGGGGTGAGCCCTGGTATGCGGGTTTTCGTGAGAGCCAGACCGAATACCGTCTCCAGAACCAGGACTACTTCCGTCGCAACCTCATGCCGGGGATGCTCGGCTGGTTCAACATGACCGGTCAGACCAGCCTGGAAGACGTCGAGTGGCTCCTGGCCCGCGCGGCCGGGTTCGACGCCGGCTTTGCATTGAACGCCAGTCTTGGAGTCATTCGCGATCACGGACAAGGGGAGGCGATTCTCCAGGCGATCAAGACATGGGAAACGGCGCGGATGACCGGCGTCTTCACTGAGTCGCAGAAGCGCCGCTTGCGGGACATCCATCAGGAATTCCATCTGGAAACGCCGGATATGCATTCCTGGGAATTATGTCCGGTCTATTCCTCCAAGCACACGCTCGCCACGCAAGTTCAGCCTGGCCAGCCGGTCGAGACCACGTGGGAGTTGAACAATCCGCATGGGATGCAGCCTCTGCAATTCATACTCCACGTTTCCGGCGGGGCCTCGGTTTCGGATATCACGCTGCAAATCGACCAATCCGCCGAGGTGCTCGTTCCTGCCACCCTCCCGGCCGGCAGCCTTTTGAAATACACCGGCCAAGGGCAGGGCACTGTCTATGACAAGAACTGGAACGAAATCGAGACGGTGGCTCTCGAGGCCTCGGAATGGCGAATAGATGCTGGACGCCACGAAATTCGCTTTCAATGTCGCTTCCACACGGCGGACCAACCCGAGGTGAAGCTGGAATTCCGAACCATCGGAAAACCGGAACCTCTTGCGAAGGCGATGGAGATGCAATAGCGTGAACAACGGCCATCTGCGACGCTTCATCGCTCGCAAGGAAAGGAATGCTATGGGCAAGACATCGCCGCCGTGGATACCGAGCGTATCCACTGTCGCCGCAGGTCTAGTTGCCATGGCGGCTATGGCCGTCGCGGTGGTAGAAGCCGATACGCAGCCCGGTCCACCACGTCGCGTGTACAGCCAGCTGCTCGATCCGCGTGAGCATCCGGACTATGAGCGGCGCGCCGTCCAGCCACCGAATTGGGAGACCTTCAAGAACCGCACACAATTCACCTGTCTGCGTGGTTTCACCGTCGAAAACGATCGCATTGTCGGATACGAGAACGAGATGGAGAGGTACACGCGCACCCACGAACTGGGAGACGTGATCTGGCCGTCGTATCCCGTTCTGTTTGCCAGGAATCTGGAGGACCTGGCGAGAGAAATCAAACGGCGCGACCTGTATCTGTTCGACATCTGGGGCTATGTCCCGGGATCCGGACCGGGTGGATATTGGCAGCAATTCACACCACCGGCCGACGCCCTGGAAATGCTCGAGGCGATTCTGGGCGAGCGCTGGCTGGGAACCGACATCGGAGAACAGGATGGCCGCTATATCGGTGGTTACGCCACCCAGATGACCCCGGCCTCGGCCGGACGATTCGAGCAGTACGTGAACTTCCAACGCTTTTTCGAGCGCATGGGGGACGATCTGGGCCATCGGCATGCGACGCTGGTCTCGCTGAATTTCGGGCACTACCTGCTCAAGGAAGGCACTTTCACGCTGATCGGCGCCGAGACGGCGCAGGCCCTGCCCAACAATCAGGTGTACTACGCCTTCATTCGCGGTGCCGGCAAGCAGTACGGGGTCCCCTGGTTCGGCAACGCCTCGGTCTACAATCGTTGGGGATATAAGAGCTATGGCTCGACCGGCGACGATCATGGTCCCACCAAGGGCACCAGTCTGAGCCTGATGAAGCGTCTGCTCTACAGCCACATCCTCTACAACAGCGTCGCGGTGGGTTTCGAGAGTGGCTGGTTCGAGGGCGAGTCGCTTTCGCCGATCGGTCGCCTCCAGCAGGCCGCCCAGCATTGGGTCAAGGAGCAGGGGCAGCCTGGCGTGATGTACACGCCCGTGGCCTTGCTGCTGGACTTCCACGCCGGCTGGTCGTTCCCCCGTCACCTTTATTCCGGCAACATCTTCCGCGTTTGGGGCAACCTGCCCTATGGTCCGGGTGACTTTCTGACCGATGCGGTCCTGGACCTGCTTTATCCCGGCTATGCCGATTCGTCCTACTTCCACGACGAGACCGGCTTCAACGCGCCGACGCCGTACGGTGATATCGCTGACTGCCTGCTGAGCGATGCCCCGCCCTGGCTGCTCTCCCGCTATGCGGTGGTGGTAGTGGCCGGTGAACTGGCAGGGGGTCGAGAGATTCGCGACAAGCTCCAATCCTACATTGAGAACGGCGGGCACCTGGTCATCACGACGGCCAACCTGGCGAAACTACCGGGGGGCGTTGCCGGGCAAGAAGAAGATGCTGCGTCGGGCACACGGCCATGTGGCAAGGGCCGGATCACCATCCTGGCCGCCGGGTTCGGAATCGATCCGACCGATGATGCCGACCGCTCACTGCGCAGCGAGACGGACCGACCGTTGCGGCGTCCTTATCAGCTGCAATCCGAGGCGCGCGAAAGCTTGCACACCATCTTTCGACAGCAGGCCCTCTTCGACGTGGGCAACCGCGACCTCACTCTTATCACCTGTCGGCGGGGGCCCGGCGCCTACACGCTGGGCATCGCCAACAACACCTGGCGTGCTTTGCCGTTTGCGATTACCTCGCTTTGTGGACCGATCGAATCGCTGAACGAGTTGCCTCTGGACGAGTCGGAAGTTGGTGCCGTCGGTCACCTGCCGGATGGCGTGTCGGGCGAGTCCTTGGGCCGCAATACCGACACCATGATCCGCGGAGGTGACATTCGCATCTTCCGCGTGATCGTCAGGGAGACCCACGTCGATCCAATCGCGCATGAGCCCCCGCCGGAACGACCGCACGGGCGTATTCTGCCGCTGCGCAACATAGGTTCGGTCAAACGAGAGATCATGGCCCGACCAACCTTCTTCCAGCACTTCGACGGCGTTGTCCTCGACTGGCGCTATCTGCACGATGCCGAGAAGACGTCCCTGGAGCGGCAAGCCGGCTGGATCGATCGCCAGGGACTGCGCCTGTTCGTCGACGCCAGTTCGGGAATAAACCTTTACCCGAACCTGCGCCTGGTGAACAACATCGCACAGGACTATAACGAGAGCATGGCGGTTCTGGTCAACATCATGGTCAAGATGGAGATTCTTGGAGCCCGAGACCTGATCCTCTCGCTGCACCGCTTTCCCGAGAACAACTTTACTGGCGAGCAGACGAAGGAGAGCTTCGCTGAAACGCTTCGCCACCTGGCCGCCAAAGCCGATTGGCATGGCATCGCGATGCATTTGCGGATGGCCTTCGGCAAACCGCCCTGGAGCCTGAAGGAGATGGACGCCTTACTCGGCGAGGTCGGTGTCGACAACCTGCGCCTGGCCGCCAGTACAGCCTTGCTGTCAGAAGACGAGCCGTCGGCGGAGGTAGCCGGGATCCTTCGGACCAGACTGGGCCTCTGGCTGGCCGCGACATCTCAAAAGGACCTGTCCGGCAGAGTGTGGGATGCCCACACGCCGGTCCATCACTCTGACAAAATGGCGGACATCGCGGAGTGGATTGCTCTGGTGCCGGATCGGCCCGTCGTTCTGGATGCCGTCTTTGCCAATCAAGACGAAGAGTACCTGGAATCGCTCGCGTTACGGGACGTGAGCACCTCAGGCACAACGACCGACAGGTGAGCCGTTGGCCCCGCTGTCGGCCATCATCAAAGCATTTGGGGGGCAAGCAGCCCACGCTTTTGGACAGACGCTGGAAGGATTCGGAGAGAGTATGACCACGAAGAACACCACGACAGTGGTCCTGGCCCTGTTTCTCGGCATGACCAGTTCCCTGTCGGCCCGAGAGCTGTCGCTGGCTGATCCCATCCGTCTGACGCCGCCGGAGGGAGCCTTGGGCTATCCGTCGCGCGCCGCAGATTTGGATGTACTGCCGGGTTTCCGGGACCCACCGCAGGGATACGGAGAAGTTCCGTTCTGGTGGTGGACGGGTGACCGGCTTGAGAAGGACCGTCTGCGCTGGCAGATCGAACAGCTTCACGAGAAGGGCATACCGGGCATGCAGGTGAACTATGCGCACGAGGATACGTCCGGCTGGCCGACCTATGCAGCCCAGCCGGAGATCTTCTCTGATGCCTGGTGGGACGTGTGGCGCTTCGTCGCAGACGAATGCAGTAGACGCGGCATGGGAATCGGCTTGAGTGGCTACACCATCGACTGGCCCAACGGCAAGAGCCTGGTCAGTCGTCTGATCTACTCCGATCCTGAGATCCAGGGGCGGGAAATCAAGGTGGCTCACAAAACGCGCGTCCGCGCCGGCGATTCACTCTCGCTGAAGGTCCCACCCGACTCGATTGGCGTGCGAGCTTACCGCCTTGAAGGCAAGATCGTGCAACCGGGAGGAGTTGATCTGGCCTCCTCCGTCACTAGTGGGCATCTGCACTGGCAGGCTCCCGAAGGCAACTGGGAAGTCTGGGCCTTTGCTGCCTCGCGCCAACCCGGGACGCTCAACCCCATGCATCCGCAGGCGGGCCGACGCGTGATCGAGAAGTTCTTTCAGCCTTTCGAGGACCACGCCCCGGATCGGTCGGCGGATGGCCTCAACTACTTCTTCCATGATGAGCTGCAATTTGGCGTCGGCGACATCATCTGGGCGGATGACTTCAGCGAAGTCTTTCGCCAGCAGAAAGGCTATGACGTCTATGAGGTGCTGCCCGCGCTGTTCACCGACATCGGTCCGATGACCGCCAAGGCCCGGCTCGATTTCATGGATGTCAAGGTCCAGCTTACCGAAGAGCGCTACTTCCAGCCGATCTTCGATTGGCACTACTCGCGCGGCAAAATCTACGGCTGCGACAACATGGGACGGGGCAAAGAGCCCCAGGCCTACGGCGATTACTTCCGGGCCGTGCGCTGGTACACCGCGCCGGGCCATGATACGCCCGGAGGCCGTGCGGATCTGATCAAGGGCAAGGTGTCCAGTTCCATCGCCCATTTGTATAAGCGACCGCGCGTCTGGCTCGAAGGTTATCACAGTTTCGGCTGGGGTGCGACCCCCGAGCAGTTGATGTTCGCGACGCGCGAAAACTACCTGTACGGCTGCACCCTGCTGAACCTGCACGGCCTCTACTATACCACGTATGGCGGATTTTGGGAGTGGGCGCCGCCATGCTATCATTTCCGCATGCCGTACTGGGACCACATGGATATTTTCCTGGCGTACTTCGAGCGACTGTCCTATCTGTTCAGCCAGGGCATCCATCAGAGCGATATCGCTATCCTGTACCCCGTCAGTTCCCATCAGGCCCGCCTCGACGGCCACAAGGCGACCGCGACCGCCTTCGCCGCGGGTGAGAAGCTCTTCCAGAACGGCTATGACTTTGTCCTCATGGACCACCAGTCCTTGGCGCGGGCCGAGATTCAGGACGGCCGATTGCACGTCTCCGACGCAAGCTACCGCGTGCTCGTTCTGCCCGCATTGCGCGCCGTCCGCTGGTCCACCCTTCAGAAGGCACAGGAGTTCTTCCGTGCCGGTGGCATCGTCATCGCCATCGATTCACTGCCGGAGGCCAGCGACAGGGCCGGCAGCAACGATCCGGAACTCGACGCCGTGGTCCAGGGACTTTTCGGAGTGACTCCTGGCGCGGCCGTACAAGTCAGCGCCGCACGAGGCACCGGACTGTGGGTTCGTGACGCCGATCAGTTGGTCGCCGAGGTCGAGAAGCAGCTTGTACGGGCCGTGGAAGGAGAAAGGCCGGTCCGGGCCATGCACCGTAAGATCGGCGCGCGCGACGTCTATCTGGTGATGGACGCGCCCCAGGGCTCGACGTGCCTCTTCCGATCGCACGGACGGGTGGAACTCTGGGACCCCTGGACGGGTCAGAATCGTCCCCTGCGCGTGGTCTCGCCGGCTGAGGACGGAACGAAGGTTCGCATGCCCCTGGCCGAGTATGAGGCGCAGGTGATCGTTTTCAACCCGGGGCAGGCTGCCTGCACCATCCCGGAGACCGACCTCGATGACGTGCTGGAGCTGAAAGTGGAGGACGGCAACGTCTGCGTCACAGGTGCCGCCTCGACACCCGGTCGAAAGACGGTGATGGTTAGGCATCAGGGCAAATCCATCCGGGTAACCGGACAGGCACCCGAGCCGCCGACGCCACTTGTCCTGGACGGGACGTGGGAGTTCGAACTGGAACCGACGCTTAATAATCAATGGGGTGATTTCCGTCTGCCCATCATGGAGACCATGATCGGTCCCGAGGCCCGCATCTTCCGCTACCTCCACGGGGACCAAGCCGGCGCCGGATGGCACGATGCGGATTTCGACGACACGTCTTGGCCGCGCGTTACGTATGGTTTCGGACCGAAGTTCTGGAAACTCGGCCCTTTGCCGACCGACACCAACGTCTCTGGAGTGGAGCGTACTCTGGCAGCAGTGCAAGAGATCGACCCGTCGGCTCCCGTCCGGATTGCCGGCACGGAATATGCCTGGAGTCCGTACGCGTTCTCCTGGCGCTGGGGCATCGAGGATGACCCCGGACACCAGGGCTATCACGGTCTCAAAGAGAATGTTACGGAGGATTTCATCGCCCTGGGCCGGCCCAAGGGGGGTCTCAACGAGACTCTCTACGTGGAAGAGGAAGCTGGGACGCGCTACTATCTCTGGACCTCCATCCGCGCGGAAGGTGAGACGCAGGCTCGCATCCTGGCGGGCGGTCTCCAGCCGGCGGCGGTCTATGTCAACGGCGACCGGCTGGCGGACATGGAGGGACAGATTCGGCTCAAAGACGCAGCAAATCCGCTGCTCCTGCGCTTTGACCGTCCGGGACGCGGGCATTTCGTGCTGGAGAGGGTGGGGGCGCCGGAGCCCGCGGTGCGAACACCGCTGGCGATGCGCTGGTACGACCGCCCCGGGGTTCTTCCATACGATGTATGCCCGGCTGACGCGAGGCCTATCGGCTGGTACCGCTTTGTCTCGGCCCCCGGCTTGCGGGCGATGACCATGATCTGTCACGGCAGACCGGAGGGTTGGGCGGACGGACGGTCCCTGCGTGTCGAGAGACAACAGGGACTGGCGTCAGGAGCGGTTGAATATCGGCTAATTCTCGACGAACCCGTTCCGGGTATGGCCCACGTCGCCCTCCGTATCGAACAGCGACGCGGCTTCTACGGTGGGGCAGCCCTGCCCGAACCAATCCAACTTGAATGCGGTCCCGGCCTGATGACAGTCGGCGATTGGTCACAAGGCAGCGCGTTGGAGTCCTATTCCGGCGGCGCATGGTATCGTAAGACCGTGACTTTGACGGCGGATCGCATCCAGGGCCGAGTGCGGTTGAACCTCGGCGATGTTGTGGCTACCGCCGAGGTGTGGGTGAATGGCAGCAAGGCCGGGATCTGCGTAGCTCCTCCGTGGAATGTGGACATCTCCGATCTGGTCGAGGTCGGAGAAAACCGCCTTGAGATTCTTGTCTACAATACCTTGGCCAATCACTACCTGACCATCCCGACGCGCTATCGAGGCCCCCTTCGCTCCGGCCTCCTGGGACCGGTCACCATCGAAACCCGTCCGATTGTGACTCTGACCGCCCTGGATGCGCAGTAACGGGACACAGGCGGTCATACGTTCCGCGAACGGACCATGGGAGACAACGACAACATGCGTTCACAAACGATGATTTGCCTCGTTACAATCACTCTGCTGCCGTTCGGATCGATGCCGGCCGCCGAGTTGCCATCGGATGAAGCCGTGGCGCTCGTCGAGGCGCTCTCTGGTCCCAAGGCAGCCCGCGTGCGCAAAGCGCGCCTGGATCAATGGTGGCGGGACGCCAAGTTCGGCCTTTTCCTCCACTGGGGTCCGGCGAGCCTCAGCGGGGCGGAAATCAGTTGGGGCATGAAGGATCGCATCGAGGGAGGGGCCGAACACCAGAAGGTCGAACGCGACGTCTATATGAACCTCTATGGTCGGTTCAATCCCACACAACTCGACGCCGATGCATGGATGCGCCTGGCGAAAGAGGCTGGAATGAAATACGTGGTCTTCGTGACAAAGCATCACGATGGCTTTTCCATGTGGCCGACCAGGCAGGTCCGCTTCGTGGAGAACGTCGATTTCCCAGCGCACTACAGTATCGCGGACAGTCCCTATGAACGTGATATTTGCCGCATGATCGCCGATGCGGCTCACCGTCACGGCCTGAAGCTCGGTTGGTACTATTCGACGCGCGACTGGACCCATCCCGCATACCTTCACGGCGACAACCACCTCTACAACCAGTACTACGAGGCGCAGGTGCGCGAACTGCTGACGGATTACGGCCGCGTAGACATGATGTGGTTCGATCACTGCTTCGGTGATTGGAGTCAGTATACGCTGGTGGACTTGTTCCGGCAGATGTACAGCCTCCAGCCAGACCTGCTCGTGAACGACCGCGCGGCCCGAGGAGTGCAGGACATTCCCGCCGGCGGCCCGGCGAATCTCGTGATGGGGGAGTACGACACACCGGAACAACGGATCGGAACATTCCAGCGGGGACGCGCCTGGGAATCGTGCGTGACCATGACCGATTGCCCTGACGGTGGCGGCTGGTCGTACCGTCCGGACGGCCGAACGCGCACCCTGAGAGAATGTCTCCGGATGCTGGTCAGCACGGTTACCGGTGACGGGAATCTCCTGCTCAACATCGGCCCCATGCCTACAGGGCAGTTTCAACCGCAGGAGACCGCCAATCTCCAGGGCATGGGGCGGTGGCTCCGCCGATTCGGCGAGAGTATCTATCGCACGCGCGGTGGTCCTTATCACAACGGCTCATGGGGCGGTAGTTGCTACAGAGACAACACGCTCTACCTGCATGTCTTCGAATGGGCCGGTGACATGCTGCAATTGCCTCCCTTGAAGGCCAAGGTATTGCACGCTGACGTACTCACTGGCGGAATCGTCGAAGCGAAACAAACGGACGCGGGTCTGACGCTGGTCCTGACCAAAGGTCGGCCGGATGAGATGGATACGGTGATCCGGCTGCAGTTGGATTCGCCTGTCGAGAACGAATTCATCGACGGCAAACCACTGGACGTCTCGGCGCCTGCTGCTGTGACGCTGCATTCGCCGCTCGACTGTCAGCTTCTCCAGCACCCGACGTGGCTGTACCCGCGTCGCGGATTGAATTGCGCGGACCCGCATGACTCTGCTTCTCTGCTCACGCCGTCGTATTGTCCGCACCGGCGGCCAGTCGTTGCTGCAATTCCTCCCGGGAGGCCCCCGTTTCCGGAAGGTACTTCAGCACCAGGACGAACTGAACGATCATCATCAGCGCAGGACCTGGGGCCTGTCGGCAGGGGAGTGGGGCGGTAAGGCGGCCCGAAGCCAGTCACTCCTCGCGCTAGGTAGCCCAGCCGGGATTTGCCGCCAACTATTTGGTTCAGGCGGAGGCCCCGCCGAAGCCGCAGCCGGAGCCAAACACGGGACAAGTCACCTGGAAGTCCTCTGGTGCCGGAGGAGCAGGGCGGTGGCAAGCTGGCGTCCGCGAGACGGCATTTAGAAGTATTGGACCGGTCTTACCACCTTCGGCGATGTCAGGCGCGCGCCAAAGTGCGCGCCAACGATGTTCGTCTGGTCTACGGCTGACCTTCGGCCGATCTACGGTTGATCTCCCTAAGTCTTCTCGCCGCAACCATTAACCATTGTGGTCAAAGAATGTACAAAAAACCCGACCGGACTGAAAATCCGTGTGTCGGCGGTTCAGGGTCCGGCTTGTTCTCTGGTTATTTCCGAGTTGCCTCGAGTGGGACGAGTGGGGCGAACTGAGCCCTCACGCCAAATCGCATCTCCCCGGTTCCGGATTCGTGCGCACCCACGTCAGGCTGGTTCCCGTTGACCGCCTCGCAGAAATTCGGGATGACCACCACTGCATCCACCCCCTTGCTCCCGGTGGCCAGTTGGAACCTGCCCGTTTTGGTCTCGGGATCGAACCCCGCGTCCTCCACGTACCGGGTTATACCGTTCAAGCCATGTTGCTGGTGACCATCGGGAAAGGCCGCGGACATAAGATCGTGATCGAAGTCGTTGTCCGCGTGCCGGCGGTCGACGGCGATGCTGTGGCGGTCTTCCTGCCGGACGTGGAGGATGTTGTTGCGAGTGGTGCAGTGCTTTATGATTCTGCTGTCGCCACCGAGCCCGCCGGCGCCGTTGCCGTGTTTCTGGAAAACCGTGTTGTTGAAGATGTACATGTGACCGGTCATCCACTGTTCACCGTCGGCAAAGCCCATCTTGATGAAGGGCCCGTGAGTCATGTCCCAACTGCTGCCCGGGGGACTGTAGGAGCGCCCCGAGACATTCTGCCAGATGTAGAGCGGTCCGATGGAGGTCGCCGCGTTGGCGATGGGAATGAGTACCTCCTCGACGTAGTTGTTCCAGATCCTGACGTTCTGATTACCACCCTCGGCCTCGATCCCATCATCCCAGCAGTTGGCGATGTAGTTGCCGTAGATATCGCTGTCGGCCCCGGGGAAGCCGCGATAGCTGCCGTTCCTTCCGGCGCCCATGCCATCGTTGAAGTAGTGAATCTGGTCCGACCAGACCTCGTTATAGCGGATGAGGTGGTTGCCCGCCGACTCCCAGAAGACCACCGTTTGCGGCCCTTGTGGGTGCGTGGATTGGCCGTGTTTCTCCGCCCAACTGTTGGTGTCCCATGTCGGATGATGCAGCCGACAGCGTTGAATGACGACGTTGTGCAATTGCTCGTCGTTCCTGAACAGGCTGCCTGGCAGTTGATGCCCCAGCCCTTCTCGCTCTCGCTGCCCCACTGGCTGATATCGCAGTCTTCGATGACGATGTGGTGGCCGCGGAAGAGCCGGATCCCGTGTTCTCTTACATTCCTTATAGTGAAGCCGCGAAGGATGACGTAGCTGGCGCGCACGGCGATGCCGATCTCGTCTTCGTTGCCGGTGTCGATGGTGCAGCCCGTCCCGTCGTACAACACGTAGGCATCAGGCTGCCCAGATTCGTTTACGCTGAGGGTGGAGTCGCGATCGGAGACCTTCACTACGGAATTGACGGGGAACTCCTCGGTCCAGGTGGTCCCCTGGCATTCGGCTCGCGCGCTGGTCCCCTCGAGGGTCAGGACGATGCCATAGGTCGTTCCCGGCGTCAGGTTCACAAGACTGCCGCGGTAGTCGGCCTTGCATTCGGGGGTTTCCACAGGATGGTAGCGTAGCGGAAGGCCCGCACGCCACTGCGGTTGACCGCGACGGCGGTACTTGACCAGCACTCTGTGCTCCGCGCCGCCCTCTTCCGGCGACCAGTAGATGCCGATGCAGTGGAACGTCGGAACCAGCAAGGGCTCAGCCCCCCGTGTTGCATCTCTGCGGAGGCGGGCAGGACAAGAGCTACAACTATGGTAGAGATCCTTGCGTGTATCGCGTTCTTCTGCATAGGATTCTCTCCCGTCTATTGGGGTGGAGACCACTGGCGCAAAGGCTGCAACTCCAGCGAGGTCTTCGCTTGTGCGCCCGGCGGGGTCAGGAGTACAGCGGTGCGAGCGGACTGCCCGGCGGACAACGCCAGTTCGAAGCCGATCATGCAGGTGCCCGGATTGGGGGCGTCGTAGTCGGCCTGGGGCACCGTCGAGTAGGTTCGCAACTGCACCTTCGCCTCTGTGACTACGGTCAGACGCATGGTCTTTTCCTCCTGGCTCAGCAGGGCGTTCTTCTCGTCTTCGATGGAAACGGAGGCAGGTGTCACCATGGCCCACCGAACGGTGGCAGGCTGCTCGGTCGCCTTGAACTCGTCCTGGATGAGGATGTGTCCGCTGGGCAGCAACGAGGCGCCCCGCAGCGCCTGCGCCAGTTGGCCCTCATAGACGCTGGAGATGTCGAAGACGACGTGGGGAAACGCCTTGCGGTCTGAATACCGAATGATCGGTGCGCTGCCCTGGACGCGCTGGTGCTGGCTGTTGACCGCCAGCGTGTTGTGCGAGAGGTTGTGGTAGCGGAAGATCGTCCATCGCTGGGCGTCCTGGCTGCGGCCCCAGAGGTTCATGCCACGGGACTCGATCTTGTGGTAGCCCTCGGGCCCGAGGTCGGCGGCCCAGCGCAGACCGCTTGCATCGATCACAAACGATCCCACGTCCATGTGTCCGTGCGAGACGCCGGGTGATCCGCCTTTGATCGCCAGATAGACGGCATTCGGGTCCCTCCAGGAAGTGCGGAACATCGCCACCGGGTTGCTGCCGCGTCCGCTCCAGCACAGCGCCTTGGGAACAGTCGGCTCGCCCTGACGCCAGATCAGCGCCAGCGGCGCGAGGCGATCCCTGACCAGCACCGACGGATCTCGCGACACGGCCTGCTTCCAATGCTGATCCTGACGCCAGGCCAGGGACGGCTGATTGTACCGCTTGGCGAACCAGAAGACGGTCGGAATAAAGTGGTCCCTTGAACCGCTGTCGGGATAGTTGAAGTAGGCTCCCGTCGGACCGGCGACATGGAGGTAGTAGGCGGCGGAGCCCGCGAATCCCGACGCCTCGGATAGCCCGAAATCGGTGCCCAGTGCCGACTCCAGGGCCGCCAGCAGAACCACGTTGAAGCTGGTCCCGTACACCCAGTAACCGGGTCCCTCGGGATAGGCGCCGTCCGGTTCGTATTCGGCCATGGCGACCTGCACACCATTGACCGCGCGATGAACCAACTCACGGGCCAACTGTGGCTGGTCTTCCGCAAGGGCCAGAACGCCCAGGGTGATCCCCGCGTTGCACACCTGGTTCCAGTTGTTGTGGCCGCGGACCCAGCCGGTATTCTTCAGTGAGGGCTTGATGCCTTTATTCAGGATGGCCTGACGGATCGTGGCACGGCTGCTCTCCGGAAGGTCCCGATACAGCCAGTCGTATCCAATCGCCAGGGCGGTCGTCATCTCCGCCACGTCCAGGAAGTGGCTGGGGTTCCAGTCTGAGAAGTTGGCTGCCGCCAGCATCTCTGCCTCCGCCCGTTCGAGGTACTTACGCTCCTGGGTGAGCCGATAGGCGGTGCTCTGATGGAGTACGCGGTCCAGGCAGTTGCGCGAGACGCTGAGCAGACGTCGTCCGGTCTGGATGCGTTTCACCGGCTCTTGAGGGATGATCCCGTCGGCTTTCTCCAGAATGGCCCGTTGCAGGGTCTGCAGGGCGGGGTCCGACTTCAGTCTCTTCTGCACCTCGTCAAGCTGTGTGTCCGTCATCAGCAGGCGTGGGTGCGGCGACAGCGGTTGACGGAATGCAGCTTGAACCTCATCCATAGAAATATCACGGAGGCTGGTCTGTGCTCCCATGAGAGATGAAATCCACAGGCCGATCACGACAGCAGATAGTAAGAAGCGTTTCATGGGAATCTCCTCTGAACCGTAGTAGCCTATTTGCCAATTGCCCACAGTCTATCGGTGTACCGCTCAGGTCGCCAGCGGAAAGGCAAGACCGCGGCACTGCTTCCACTTCCGTGAGACGGGGTGATCCTGAGACAGCCCGTCAGGGCGCAGCAGGGAGAACACCACGCGTTGTCATCAGAGGAGTTCAGCGGTTCACGCAATCGCTCGATACAGATGCTGCCCGTCCACGGCACCAAGCGAGGTTTTCACTTGCCTGTTGAAAACGGAGCGGGTAATATGACCCGGAAGAGGCTCGGTAGTACTTGCCGGGCGAAGGTTAACCGCAGTGCAAGCGAGGACAACACAATGACTCAGATATCCCGCCGCAACTCTTCACATATCAGGCTGATCAATCGACGGCAGTTTCTCGCGGGAGCGGCAGCGACGGCTGCGTTCACTATTGTCCCGCGTCACGTACTTGGCGGGGCGAAGTACGTGACGCCTAGCGAGAAGATTTGCCTGGCGATCATCGGCTGTGGGCACCAGGGCGGTGGCATCGGACGACATATGGGCAACAACGAAATGTCACGCGTCGTGGCACTCTGTGATGTGGCCATGGAGGACCAGCGGACGAAGGAGACGCGCGAAGCATTCCCCGATGCGGCCATCTTCCGTGATTTTCGGCAGATGTTCGGCAAGATGGGCGATGACATCGACGCGTGCACCATCGGCGTTCCGGACCATGCGCACTTTCCGATCGCGATGCTCGCCATGTCGCAGGGCAAGCACATCTACGTCGAGAAGCCTCTGGCCAATACGTTCGAAGAATGCGAGCTGATGATCGCTGCCGAGAAGAAGTACGGGGTGGCCTGCCAGATGGGCAACCAGGGGCATTCCGGCAACAATCCCATGCAGTTCAAGACCTGGGTCGAAGCCGGAGTGATCAAGAACGTCAAGCGGATCGACGCCTTCATGAACAGTGGTCGACGCTGGCACGGTTGGGAGATCGACGGCTACCCCGAAGGCGAGCCCTGCCCGCCCGGCATGGACTGGGACACGTGGATCGGCACCGCCGAGATGCATCCCTACAGTCGTCGCTACGATCCGGGCAACTGGCGCAGCTGGTACATCTATGGCAATGGAGCGTTCGGCGACTGGGGGCCGCACATCCTCGATACCGCCCACCGCTTCCTCGAACTCGGTCTGCCCACAGAGATTGAGGCGGTCAAACGCGAGGGGCCCAATGACTACATCTTCCCGCAGGCCTCGACGGTCGCATTTCGTTTCCCGGCCCGCAAGAATATGCCAGCCTGCGAAGTGACGTGGTACGATGGCAAGCGGAATCCGCCACCCCGGCCGGATTGTCTGGAACCTGAGCGAAACCTCGACCGACCGGGCAAGGTGATCTACGGCGAAGACCTGACGTTCCATGGCGGATCGCACGGCTCCACGCTCCGCGTCATTCCGGAAAGTAAGATGAAGGAACTTGCTTCTTCGCTGCCGAAGTGGCCCGGGCAATCCGGCCACCATGAAAACTTCCTGCGCGCCTGCCGCGGCGAAGAGAAAACGAACTCGCCTTTCCACGTATCCGGCGAATTGACGCAGGTGTTCATGCTCGGTGTGATCGCCCAGCGGCTCGGTGGAACGCTCAGATTCGATTCGCAGACTCGCCGCATCACCAACAATGACTTGGCCGACGAAATGCTCCGCACCCCTCCGCGCCAAGGCTGGGAGTCGTATTACAAACTCTAGTAGCCGTGACTACTGCCACGACGCCATCACCGTTCACGCCTGTCAGGCGGGCAAGAGCGTCTACATGGAAAAGCTCCACGCCCACGGTTTGTGGGAGAGCCGGTAGATGGCCTGCGCTGTGCGTTTGTTTCGTGGGGGTGAAGAGAAGATTCAATGAAGGATAGAGTCTTCGTAATCCTGTTTTTGACATTCGTTGCCTGGCAGGTCTTTTAGCAATCTCGCTATCTATGAAGATCCCCGCGACGGATGGGCCACCGCCCGACCTGCATCTATGTGAGAGGAGTCAGTTCATGCGACGATCTATCGTCACAAAGCGTTCCCTTTCAAGCACGGTCATCCTTGTTGGTCTGATCGTTGCCCTGTGTGGACACGAGGCCGGCGGCGCCGCCTGGGGTGTGTTGTCGGATATGCACAACTACCATGCGTGTTTCAACCTGGACCCGGACCGGAGCAACTATCCCAACACGGGGACTTCACCCAAATGGAAACTGCAAGGCACCTTCAAGGTTGTGATGATTGAATCGAACGCGCCGGGCAATGTCTACCATGAAGGGGAGAAGCCGGAGTTCACGTTCCAGATCGAGAATCTGACGGCAAAGCCGCTGTCCGTGGACGGTAAGATCGAGGTCATCCGTTACAGCCAGAGTTCATTCCACGACGATCAGTGGTACCCCGAACTACGACGGCTTGAGGTCGTGGGCTCAGCCCCGCTGGCGATCGACTTGGCATCCGCCGCCTGGCGCAATATCACGGTCCATCCCCCCATGGCCGAGACGAAGGGAGGCTACGCCTTTGTGGTTGACTTGGGTGAGCAGGGGCGGCAGTTTCTCACGAGCGCCGTGCGTACGTTCCAACCGGTTGATCGGCGTATCCAATATCCGAAGCAATGCCTGGAGCACATGCCGGCGCCCATTCTCGAGCGCCTGGGGATTCAGGCAGTTCGCTACGGTGTCAGTTTCGTCACGAAAGAGGAACAGGTTCCGTATCGCCGGCTCATGGAGCGTCTTGAGCACGATCTCAAGGAGATGCACGCCCATAAGGTCACTTGTATTGCCGAGATTGGCGCCGGCACGACCTATCAACCCTTGGGACGTGGCCGCCCCCATCTCGATGCCAACGGTGTCATGCGGAATGGCAAGATGGATCTCTGCTGGCTACCCGACTGCGATGACGAATATCAGGAATTCGTTTACGAACTGGCCTGCAAGTATGGTTGGCCCAAGGGGCCCATTACCGGCTTCATGCTGTGGAACGAACCGTGGGAAGGGCTGAGCATCTCAGGCTGGGCGGCGGATATTCCCCGCTACCGTGAGTTGTACGAGCGCATGGGTGATGCGGTCTTCCGGGCCCGTCGTGATGCGAACGTGGATGTTCTGGTGGGTGGTTGCGACTCATCGACCAATACACTGGATAAGCTCTTTCCCGATGGGAGCGATGAGTTTCTGCCCTACCTTGACTTCTGTTCGATTCATTACCAGGGACTGCATGCCCCGGTGCTATATCCTGAATGGAATGACCGCACGCACTATAAGGGACGGGTCCTGATCTGGGATACCGAGTCCTGGACCGCCAATACCGACGACCGCTTTCTGGGCGTTGTCGCCGCCAACCGGGCGGCGGGCTATGACCGGTCTTTGGGCAGCCTGAGCCGGATCGCCGTTTCCACGCTCAGCCATCATCGCGTTGGTAAAGAGATCATTCGTACGGAACAAGGCGAGCGCGAAATTGACCGCTGGATTGAATCACGTCCACTGGCGGCCTCCTACGGCGCCGTTCAGCATTTCATCGGTGAGCGCGATTTCAAGGAGATTCTCTTTCGCAATGGTCTGCCGTGGGTCTTCGTGTTCGATGGACTGGACGGGAATCCCGATGACGGGACCATCGTCGTCGTAGGGGATATCGCGCCGTTGTTTGGCGGGGGCAAAACCACCGGCGTACTCTTTGAGACGGTTCGCAGTCTCGCTGAATTCGAAGCGAAAGAGAAGGTGAAGCAAAAGCTGGCGGCGCTATCTGCCGATGCGACTGAGGCGCGGACAAAGCTGTTGCAGCAGCTTCAATCGCCCATGCCCATGACCGGTGCTTCCATGAGCTTGGACTTGCCGGCGGGCTGTGCGGGCTATGACTATTACGGCAATGCCCTTGATGCACGTGATGCCAAACTGACGTTGCCACTGGACGAGCGGGGCATCTTCCTGCGCGGAGACCCCGAACGGGCGGGGAGTTTCTCCACCTTGTTGGCGGCGCTGCGGCGGGCGACGATTAAAGGCCTTGAACCCCTTGAAACCGTCGCCTATGACATGACGAGCCCCATTCATACGAAGCCGGTCGCCAAGCTGCGGCTGACCAGTCAGCGGAATCATGCGATCGAGGGGCACCTCAAGGTGCGGCTGGGCGAGCTTCAAATCGAGTATCCAACCCGGTTGACGTTCAAACCGCGCGAACAGAAGTGGATTGATGTCCAGGTGACCGGTGGCAAAGCGGTGGCCGCGAACGCTTATCCCCTCGAACTCGAATTTGATGCCGGGAAGGATGGTATCGCGAGGCACGAGGAATCGATGCGAGTGAACTGGATTGCCCGCCGCACGATTCGGGTCGACGGTGATCTGGAGGATTGGGACGGTGTGTTGCCTCAGCCGATTAAAGTTACGGGTCCAGGTGGGCCGAGTTTCACTGAAGCGATGCTCTTTCCCTTCGCTGAGTTTGGAGCCCAGCATGCTGAGGGCCTGGCCGTGGGTTACGTGGCCCACGATGATGACTACTTCTACTTTGCTGCCAAGATCGCCGATGACACGCCCCAGGACGGCACGCAGAGGTTTGCGACCCGCGATCCAGACGCGGATTTCTATCCGGCGCTTTCTTACGAACCCGTCGACGAACGCGGGCGGCAGGTGGAGTTCGGTACGCATCAGAAGCTGATTGAACATCGTTGGCCCGGAGGGGTGCGCCGTTTCAGCTACCGTCGGTGGCCGGACATCCCCAGCACCATGCCGCAAAACGCCCGCGATAATGTGCTCATCGCTTTCAATGCGATCCCCTTGGGCCAGGATGGTTGGCAGAGCCATCTGCCCGGACGGATGCCCAAGTTCGTGTGGTACAAGACGACAGACTATGAATTTGCCCTCAACAAGATCGCGACAGAATGTGGAGGTGGCACGGAGATCTGGCGGCAGTGGCTCCCCGGGATGACGTACAAGCATTTCTACCCGCGCCAGCCGAAGTCAGCGCAGGAAGGGCCTGCGCCAGGCAAGCTGCGGATCCGCTACGTGCCCGGCACGCGAATCGTCGAATGCGCTTTGCCCTGGAGCGAGATCCCCCACGTCAAGGAGCTGCGAGACGCGAGGCAAACCGTGAAATTCAGTTTCCGAGTCAATCACGAAACGCGCGGTCCCGACATGGAGCTGGCGCGGGGACGTTCGGCAGCCGAAGGGCTTAGCCCCAGTTTCCATCCGAACTGGGTTCCGCACTGGCCTAATGAGCTCGAGTTCGGGTTTGAATGAGTCGGAGGGTATTCCTGCTTGCAGATGCGGCTGGAGTGGAACCCGTGAGACCACCCGACCTATTCCGAATTTGAATTCCCACGCGGAGGGATTCGTGCGGTCCGTCTGAGAAGAGGCTCTCGACCATCTCATCCTCGCGTCGCCATTTCCCTGGTGCAGGCGGATGCCGTGCCCAAGCCGCAACCGGAGTCAAACAGGACAGAGGCACCATGAGAGTGAATTGGATGGACAGGGAAATCGACGAAGAGTCGGTCGGCCGAAAGGTGGTGGCAGGGGCCTGAGTCTGAACTGGGTCAATCCGAGCCGATCGATCTGCAACACGATTTCCAGCAGCCGGGTTCCTTTCGGCTACGGTTGCGTTTCGGTTACGCTTCGGCCAGCCTACAGGATCTCGTTTTCACGGGTGCTCGCTCGAAATGGTGTG
>NPIE01001974.1_pt1 | contig 31731 bp, 33 predicted proteins | sample 8637661 | NCBI WGS metagenome assembly NPIE01 (sample SAMN07420842, study PRJNA396082) | bioreactor metagenome | isolation source: sample BA12 brine-fed electro-methanogenic bioreactor BA | place: Japan: Kochi | collected 2016-12-09 | reverse complement strand
GCCAACACTTCCCCAGAGCGCCATAACATCCGCTAAGCCATTGTAAGACCTCAGCTTTATCTCAGGATGGAGCTACCGTAGAACATGGCGCTGCAGTTATGCGGCTTTGGCCATCCACTTGGCGAGAACTTCGAGTGGGTAACCTGAGCCGTAGCTATGGCCCACACCTTCAGTTTGCCACCCACCAATCTGGTCGACGATGTCGGCGGGACATTCGACAGCCCTCAGACGGTCCCGCATTGAGTGGCGGAAGCTGTGCATCGTTCCCTTCTCGTCAGTCTGTGTCTTGATCCATTTGTTGAGTGCTGCGCTCGCTGAGTTCGCGTTCGTCGTCTCGGCCTTGTTGTATCGGGGAAAGGCGTAGGGGCTGTCCTCGTTGCTCTCAAGAACCCTACGAGCCGCCCAGAGTGATGCCCCCACCAATGGCACCTTGCGCGAGCTTCCGGCTGTCTTCAGGCGTCGCCAAGGATGCTCCTGAATGACCACATGCGGGGTTGAGTCGTCGATCTTCAGGTCAGACCTCAAAAGGCCTGCAGCTTCCGCCAACCTCATTCCCGTGTCTGAGACAAGCGCCACGAGCCAACGGAGATCATCATCAAGTTTGCGGCACTCAGCTTGCATGGTGCGGATGGCATCGACCGATAGAGGCGCTCGATCCTCAACACCCGCTTTCCGATCATAATAAACCCGCCCGAAAGGATTGCTCATGTCTACACCCACCTCGTTTGCTGCGAAGTTTATGACGGCTCGAACGGTGCCAATGACGCGGGTTATGCTGCTTCCCGCAAGCCCCTTTTCGATCAAGTGGTCACGGAAAGCATTGGCGTCAGCTTTGGTATAGCTTGTGATGTCCTTGTCGCCACAAGCGTCGATCACGTAGCCGCAAGAGCGTTCGGCAGTTCGACGAAATGAAATGGAACGATCATGGCCTTTGAGACGGAGGTAGATGGCCACTGCCTCCGATAGCTTGACTGTTTCTTCCATGCTGGGCGATGAGGTCAACAATCCCGGCGCGGCATTGGCGTTCTGCGCCAGTCGAAGCATGTGTTTGCCCGGTAGCTCGCTGTCCTTGACCCGAAGGTGATACCAATATTCGTCCAGCTGTTGGGCCGCTCTCGTTGCCCTCGATGCTGCAACTGAAGCTGATCTGGTTCTCAGTGAGTATGAGATTTTCGACGACGTGTAGTGTTGCTTCAGGTCCTTCGGGATTCGCCTCACGAAGTAAAAAACGCCATCTTTGACAAATGAGTGGGGTGCAGTTTTGTTCTCCGCCATGTTCTACGGTAGCTCCATCCTGAGATAAAGCTGAGGTCTTACAATGGCTTAGCGGATGTTATGGCGCTCTGGGGAGGATTCGAACCCCCGACCCCTTGATTCGTAGTCAAGTACTCTATCCAGCTGAGCTACCAGAGCGCGGTGAAGCGTGATCTAAAGAGAGCGCTCCGGGTTTGCAAGGGCAAAAAACGAGAAATTTCGCCCCTAGCCCAAATCCCCTTTGGGAAGACAGATTTCAAACCGCGTTCCGCTCTTGTCGGTATGGGAAAGTGTCAACCGCCCCCCATGTCCGCGGATGAGCTCCGCCGCAATGGCAAGCCCAAGCCCCGAGCCGCCCTTGCTCGCACCGCCCTGGAACGGGGTGAAGAGATGTTCGCGCGCCTTCTCGGGCAGGCCCGGCCCCGTATCCGTCACGGAGACCGTCCATGCATCGCCATCCTCCCGCCCCGCGACGAGAATCTCGCCGGGCTTGCCGCTTGAGGCAATCGCCTGTCTCGCGTTGCGCACAAGGTTGCTCAAGACTCGGTGAAGCTGCTCGGGATCGGCGCGCAGCATGAGACCCGCCGGAATGTCCTCGCCAAAGCTCACATCGGCATCCCCCACGGCCAGCCTCTCACCCGAGATCACGTCCGACACGATTTCCGCCAGCGTCACCTGCGTAAGGCGCGGCGGCGGTTCTTCGGCCCGTCCGAAGGCCAGGGTGCTCTCACAGAGATTCACCGCCCGCTTGATGGAACTGACAAGTTTGGGCGCCATCCGCTGCACCCCCGGATCTTCGCTCATCTCGATACGGTCGGTGAAAAGCTGGGCCGTGGTGAGGATATTGCGCAGATCGTGACTGACCTTGGCCACCGCACCGCCAAGCTGGGCAAGGTGTTCTTTCTGGCGCAGGGCGGCGGTGAGTTCGGTCTGTAGCGACTTCAGCGCCTCCTCTGCCTCGCGCAGCTCGGCAACGCTGGCACGCGGGGTAATGATGCGGCGCGCATCCTCCGGGGCCGCGGCATAGGCCTGCATATAGCTGACCACGCCCTTGATCGGCCGCACAAGGAATCCCCGCACCGCAAGAAACAAGAGCGATGCCGTGACCGCCGAGATCACCAGCGACAGCCAGAGAATGTTCAGCCCGTAGTCGATCATCGCCCGGCGTAGCCCCCCGGTCTCCATCGTGATCTCGATGAGCAGACCGGCCTCCATCACCGGCGCCCCGATCACGCGGATCACGCGCTCCTCGCCGTCGAAAAGACGCAGCATGGCATCGCGGATCAATTCTCCCGCCCCCGCATCGCGCAGGTCATAGCTGGCGTCGATCGGCTGCGGCATGGGCGAGGAAAGCACAAGCTGGCGCATTTCATCCCGGCGCAGCACCACGTTGAAAACCTCTGCCGTGCGCAAAAGCTCTTCCTCAAGCTCCGAATCGATCATGTCATCGGCCAGAAGCGACAAGGAGGCGATCTGCGCCCGCTCAAGCCGTGACAACAAATACTCTTCCCGGAATCGGGCCACGGAAGGCACAAAGATCAACACTTCGGCCAGCATCACGAAGATGATGGTCAGAACAAGAAACCGTCCTGAGAGTGTGTTGAACATATCTGTCCCCTGTCAGGGCAGCCAGCGCTGCACCAGCCCGACAACCTTCTTGAGCCGAGGATTATCAAACAATCTAGGCGAGAAATAGGCTCCCGCCGCACGTTTGCCAATCTCCGCCACCGTCGGATACGGGGCGACCATGCTGGCAATCTGCCCCATTTTGAGCCGGTTGGCGATGGCCAGCGACCAAAGCGCGATATGTTCGCCCGCCTGTGGCCCGGCAATGGAGACGCCCACGGGACGCCCCTTGACGACCATGACCTTGATGAGGCCACGCGCCTTGCGCTCGGCCACGAGGCGGTCATTTCCCTCCAGATCAAACCGCACGACTTCAAGCCTTGCACCATGCACTTCGCGTGCCTCCGCCTCGGTAAGACCGACCTGCGCAAGCTCGGGGTCCGTATAGGTCGCGTGCGGAATATGATCCTCGCGCGCCTTTGCAGGTATCCCGAACAGGGCCGAACGAATGACGACCCCCGCATGGTAGCCCGCCACATGGGTGAACTGCTTGCCGCCCACCACATCGCCAATGGCATAGATCCTTCGATTGGTGGTTTTAAGGCTCGAATCCACCTTGATTCCAGTTTTTGCGGTCTCGATCCCTGCTGCTGCAAGGTTGAGCCGCTCGATATTCGCCTTGCGCCCCACGGCCACAAGAAGATGCGACCCCTCGAACACCCGGCCATCCTTGGCCGCGACGCGGATCGCGCCCGCCGTGCCACTGATCTTTGCGGCCAGCGCGTTTTCCTCGATCACGATCCCCTCGCCGCGCAGCTGGGCGAGGACAAAACCCGCCATCTCCGGATCATCCCGCCCCAGCGCCTTGTCACCTTCGATCACGGTCACCTCGCAACCCAACCGCCGATGCGCCTGCGCCATTTCCATCCCGATGGGGCCACCGCCGATGATGAGAAGATGTTCAGGACGCTCCTTGAGGTCAAAGAGCGTCTCGTTGGTCAGATAGGGCACATCCTCCAGCCCCGGAATGGGCGGCACGAGCGGCGACGATCCGGTCGCGACCACGATCCGCCGCGCGGTGATGCGATACGGCCCGGCCTCGACCTCGCGCGGGCCGATAAACCGGCCATATTCCGAAATCACCCGCACGCCCAAACCCTCGAACCGCTCCACGGAATCATGCGGCGCGATCTGCGCGATGACATCGGCCACATGCGTCTTGGCCGCCGCGTAGTCGACGCCGGGCACATGATCCGCAACGCCCAAGGCCCCGGCATGGGCCTGCGCATGGGCCGCCTTGCCGCTGGCCAACAACGCCTTGGACGGGACACAGCCATAGTTGAGGCAATCGCCGCCCATCTTGTGCCCCTCGAGAAGCACCACATCGGCCCCCATCTGCACCGCCCCGGCGGCAACCGAAAGCCCGCCAGAGCCCGCCCCGATCACGAGAATATCCGTCTTGATCCGCTCCATGGTCAAATCTCCCGCCCCCCGCGCAGCGCCTTGATACCAATCGGCAGCGCCGCCAAGGCGCAAAGGCCCAACAGGGGTAACAATATCTGCGGCTCGAAAATCACGCCGAGATCCGGTGCTTCGCCACGCTCGAACACCTCGCCAAGCCCCGCGCCCACCGATGTATAGACCACGCCGCCGGGGATGATGCCGATAAAGGTCGAGAGGACAAACCGCATCAAGGGCACGCCCACGAAGGCCGGAAGCAGGTTGGCCACGAAGAACGGCACCGCCGGCACCAACCGGATCAGGAAAAGCACCGACCACTGGTTGTCATCAAGCGCCGCCTTGATCCGCTTCACCCGGCCTTCCGACGCATCCATCCGCGCCGCCAGCCGCTCGCCCAACCCCCAGCGCGCGGCAAGGAAAATGGCCGTCGCCCCGATGGTGGCCGCGGTGATATTGAACGCGGCCCCCGGAAACACCCCGAACAGGAAGCCCCCCGTCAAGGTCGCCACCGTCGCCCCCGGCAGCGAAAAGGCCACGATCGCCACATAGGCCGCCATGAAGGCAAACACCGATATACCGTAATGGGAATCACGAAAGGCAAGAAGCGCCTCGCGGTTCTCCCGCAGGGCCTCGAAGCTTAACCGATCGCCAAGCGTCAGCGCGCCGATACCCGCCACGACAAGGATCAGGACAAAGGGTAGAAAACGCCCCACCCCTGATTTCCGCTCCTGGTCTGCCATCTGTGCCATGACCTCTCCGTTTCTTGTGCTGCCCCTCAACATGCGCCACACGCGGCGCAAACAACAGGGGCATCACGGGTGCTTGATCTCGCAGGTGATTCCCGTGAAGATGCGGGGCATTCCGGGCGGGTTTTGAAACAAACCGCGCCTCAACGGCCTCTCCGCCCCTTACCGGCGCAGGTTTTGTTGCAAAACCGCGATCCGGCGTTTGACTTATGTGAAACACCCCCCTATAGACCGGGCTTCGAATAGCCCATGGGCCGGCGATTCCGCGCAGGGCGCCCTGACAAATACGGAGACGGAGCGATGAAACGCACCTACCAACCCTCGAACCTGGTTCGCAAGCGCCGCCACGGCTTCCGTGCGCGTATGGCCACCAAAGCGGGCCGCAAGATCCTGAACGCACGCCGCGCACGCGGTCGCAAATCGCTGAGCGCATAAGTTCAGCGACCGTTCTGACGGACATGACACCGCCGGAGGCCCCCACGGATGGCAACGCCGCCCAAGGGGACATGCCCCCGGCGGTGTCCGTTTGTCTTGAGGTTCTGAAAAACCGAAGCGATTTCCTCGCCGCCGCCCGTGCCCGCAAACAGGGCACCAAGGCGATGATGGTGCAGGCCCGCAAACGTCGCGAAGGCGAAAGCCCGGCGCCGGAGGTGATCCGCGTCGGGTTTACCTGTTCCAAGAAGGTCGGCAATGCCGTCGCCCGCAACCGCGCCAAGCGCCGCCTGCGTGAAGTGGCCCGCCTGATCCTGCCCAGCCATGGCAAACCGGGCTGGGATTACGTGTTGATCGGGCGCGCGACCGAGACCGCTGTCCGCCCCTTCGAGACCTTGAAGGGCGATCTCGTCTATGCCCTGCGCAAACTACACGACGACACATGACACCGCTTGCCCATATCGTTGCCTTGCCCGTGCGCGCCTACAGGCTGATCTTTTCACCCTGGGTCGGCCATAACTGCCGGTTCCAACCGACCTGCTCGGCCTATGCGCTCGAGGCGCTCGAGAAACACGGCGCGATCCGGGGCAGCCTCCTGACCCTGCGCCGCCTCGGCAAGTGCCATCCCCTCGGGAGCGACGGCTATGATCCCGTCCCCGATCCCGAAGACCGCGACTGAGCACGCCCTCGGTCCCATCCCGGCCCTGCCGTGGTATTTTTTCCCCATAAGACGCATTACACTCATCGGAACCGCGGGCAGGGATTGCGTCGCCCGATGGCCGATAGTAGGCAGAGAGCGCAGATTTAAAGGGGGTATTGGCGCATGGATGATCCCAAGACGCTGGTTTCGACAGAGTGGCTCGCGGCCCATATGAAAGACCCGGACCTTCGGATTCTCGACGGCTCGTGGCACCTGCCGACCGTGGATCGTGACCCGCGCGCCGAATACGCCGCCGCGCATATCCCCGGCGCGCGTTTCTTCGACATTGACGAAATCGCCGACCTGCGCAGCGACCTGCCCCACATGGCCCCGCCTGTGGAAAAATTCATGAGCCGGATGCGCGCCATGGGCGTGGGCGATGGTCATCAGATCGTGGTCTACGATGCCGATGGCACTACCGTCGCAACCCGCACATGGTGGACCTTCCGTCTCATGGGCTTCAACGATATCGCCGTGCTCGACGGTGGGCTGCGCAAATGGCTGGCCGAAGGCCGGCCCGTCGAGGACATGCCCCCGATCGTGCGCGACCGCCATATGACCGTGCGCCGCCAGAACCACCTCGTCAAGGACGTGACCCAGGTCGCCGCCGCCTCCAAGCTCGGCGATTACGAGATCATCGACGCCCGCGCCCGTGGCCGTTTCATCGGCGAGGATGACGAACCCCGCCCCGGCCTGCGCAAGGGCCATATTCCCGGTTCCAAGAACCTGCCCTGGGCGGACCTCCTCAACGAAGATGGCACCATGAAAGACCCCGACACCCTGCGCAGCCTGTTCGAGGCCGCCGGAGTCGACCTGACCAAACCCGTCATCACGACCTGCGGATCGGGCGGCACCGCCCCCATCCTTTGCATGGCCATGGAGCGCTTCGGCAAGACCGACCATTCCGTCTATGACGGATCATGGGCCGAATGGGGCGCTTTCCCGACCCTTCCCATCGCGACCGGAGACGCATGATGTTCGACAAGCTCAAAGCCCAACCCGCCGACAAGATCCTCGCCCTCATGGCGATGTATCGCGAAGACCCGCGCCCAACCAAGATCGACCTTGGAGTCGGCGTCTACAAGAACGCGGAAGGCGTGACCCCCGTCATGCGCGCGGTGAAAGAGGCCGAGCGCCGCCTCGTCCAGGAGCAAACCACCAAGGCCTATGTCGGCCTGCCCGGTGATCCGGCCTTTGCCGATGCCATGATCGGCCTCATCCTCTCGGACACGATTGAACGCGGTCGCATCGCCGCCATCGCGACACCGGGCGGCACCGGGGCCGTGCGCCAGGCGTTTGAACTCATCCGCAACACAAGCCCCGACGCCACCGTCTGGGTCTCCAACCCCACCTGGCCGAACCACGTCTCGATCCTGAACTATCTCGGGATGAACACCACCGCCTATCGCTATTTCGATGCCGAGACCCGCGCCGTCGATTTCGACGGCATGATGGAAGACCTCGCCGGGGCGAAACCCGGCGATGTGGTGCTGCTGCATGGCTGCTGTCACAACCCGACCGGCGCCAACCTCAACCCGACTCAATGGCAGGCCGTGATCGACCTTCTCAATGAAAAGGGTCTGATCCCGATGATCGACATCGCCTACCAGGGCTTTGGCGATGGTCTCGACGCAGACGCAGACGCAACACGCCTTGTTGCCGCGAACGTGCCGGAATGCCTCATCGCCGGGAGCTGCTCGAAGAATTTCGGTGTCTACCGCGAACGCACCGGCATCCTGATGGCAATCTCGGCCAATGCCGAAGGCACCCCCGTGACCCAAGGCAACCTCAACTTCCTCAACCGCCAGAACTATTCCTTCCCGCCCGATCACGGCGCGCGGGTCGTGACCACGATCCTGACCGACGACGCCCTGCGCGCGGACTGGGCGGCGGAACTCGAAGACACGCGCCTTGGCATGCTGGCCTTGCGCGAACAGCTGGCAAGCGAGCTTCAGCGTCTCTCCGGCTCTGACCGTTTCGGCTTCCTCGCCCAGCATCGCGGCATGTTCTCACAGCTCGGCACCACGCCGGACATGGTCGAACGCCTGCGCGCCGAACACGGCATCTACATGGTCTCCGACAGTCGCCTCAACATCGCAGGCTTGAACAAGACCACGGTGCCGATCCTCGCACAGGCGATTGTCGAAACCGGGATCTGATCCCGCGCGCATCGCAACACCGGGCCGCGCGCAGAGATGTGGGCGGCCTTTTTCTTTGGCGCAACACGCGCATGCTCTCATGCTATAAGGTTCCCGCGACATGATGCGCGGCACAAGGGTAAACGTCCATGTTACGACCCATTCTCGCACTCTGCCTCTCGGCGGCCTTCACCCTCTCGGGCTGCGCCGCGCTCTATGATCGGAGCGCGGTGGTCCCGCCCGCGGATCGCTACGAAGAGTTTCAGCCGGTCGGCTTTGACCGCCCCGTCCGCATCTATGACGATGCCAAGGGCGAAGATCTCGATGCCCTGCTCGGCTCCTACCGGCACTGGGCCGCCCATTGGCCGGGCGCTGCGCGCGGGCTGAACATCCTCGCTCTTTCCGGCGGTGGCCAATACGGTGCTTTCGGCGCGGGCGTTCTCGCGGGATGGACAGACTCCGGCACCCGTCCCCGGTTCGATATGGTCACCGGTGTCTCGACCGGGGCCCTGATCGCGCCCTTCGCCTTTCTCGGGCCAGACTATGATGACCGGCTCAAACGGTTCTATACCCAGACCTCGACCAAGGACATTCTCTCGATCAATATCGCAAGCCTGTTCGGCGGGCGCGGGGCCGTGGCCTCAACCGCCCCCCTTGCCGCCGCCATCGAACGCGAACTCGACGACGATCTGATCCGCGCCATCGGTCGCGAAGCGCGCTCCGGGCGGTCACTTCTTATCGGCACAACGAATATCGACGCCGAACGCCCCGTGATTTGGGATATCGGGGCCATGGCCCAGGTCGATACCCCCGAAGCCCGCGCCATGATCCGACGCGTTCTCCTGGCCTCTGCCGCGATTCCCATTGCTTTTGAACCGGTGCGCATCCCCGTCACCGACGGCACGCTCCTGCGCGAGGAACTGCACGTGGATGGCGGCCTGACGCGGCAGATATTCGTCTATCCCGGCAATCTCGACATGCGCCGCCTGCTGCGCATCATGGGCGCCTCGGGCAAGCAGAACGAAATCTGGCTGCTGCAAAACCAACGGATCAAACGCCGCTTCGAAGCCCAGAGCGTCGGCCTCGCCAAGATGGGCAAGCGCACCTACGATCTGTTGCTCCAGAGCCAAAGCATCGGCGACGAGGATTTCATCCTCTCCCTGGCCGCGCGGGATGGCTTTCACGTCCACACCCTCGCAATCCCGAAGACCTTCGATCAAGAACCTGAAGAAGTCTTCGACCCGGATTTCATGGGCGCTCTGTTCGATCTCGGGTTCGAGATCGGCAAATCCGGCACCCGCTGGGAGCGAAACGCGCAAAAGCGCTTCGAATAACGCACACGGCCCGCGCCCCTGCGCCCAAGGGCAGGCTCATTTCGTCAGGATGAGCTTTCCCGCACGCGTGATGCGCAGGGTATAAAGCTGGTCGTTGAGCCGGATATGGGCAAGGCCGTTCTCGCCGGTCAGGCGCTCGGCATCATGCAAGGGCATGGTCATGGAGTCAGAAGTCACAGGCGTTTGAATGGTCATGTCGGGGTCCCTCGTCAGGTTGCACGTTTCGAATCATTGATGTGACGAATGGCTGGCCGGGACGCTGGCGTGGCTTTCTATATTCTGACTATTTTAGTCGGAATATTCAAGACCACTTTTCCACCAAGAAGAAAAAAACCCGGGCGTCTCCGCCCGGGCCCATTTTTCAGAAGTCTCACAAAGGCCTTAGCCGTTGGTGAACTCAGGATATGCTTCCATGCCAAGCTCTGCCATGTCGAGACCGTTGATCTCGGTCTCTTCGTCAACCCGCAGACCCATCACGGCCTTGAGGATGAACCAGCAGATACCCGAAAGGATCACGGTTGCGCCGCCGATGACAACGATTCCGTAAAGCTGGGTACCGATGGACGCATCGCCATTGGTAAAGACAACCGCGATGGTGCCCCAGATGCCGGCGATGAGGTGCACCGGGATGGCGCCGACAACATCGTCAATCTTGAGCTTGTCGAGGAAGGGCACCGCGAAGACCACGATCACACCGCCAACAGCACCGATCAGCGTCGCTGCGCCAAGGCTCGGGGTGAGCGGTTCAGCCGTGATCGACACCAGACCCGCCAAGGCACCGTTGAGAACCATGGTAAGGTCCGGCTTCTTGTAGATGAGCTGCGTCAGGATGAGGGCCGCGATGGCGCCCCCTGCGGCTGCGGTGTTGGTGTTCGAGAAGATACGCGACACGTCCGCGACATCCCCGACCGACCCCATTGCGAGCTGCGAGCCACCGTTGAAGCCGAACCAACCGAGCCACAGGATGAACGTCCCCAGCGTCGCAAGGGTCAGGTTCGAACCCGGCATCGGGATGGTCTTGCCATCTTTATACTTGCCGATACGCGGGCCAAGGATGATCGCGCCGGTCAGCGCGGCCCAGCCACCCACGGAGTGCACGATGGTCGACCCAGCAAAGTCCGAGAAGCCTGCTTCGCCCACGAAGCCACCACCCCAGGTCCAGGATGCGGTCAGCGGATAGATCACGCCGGTCAGCAGGATCGTGAAGACCAGGAACGGCCAGAGCTTGATACGTTCCGCCAACGTGCCCGAAACGATCGACGCGGTCGCCGCACAGAACATCAACTGGAAGAAGAAGTCCGACCCGGTCGAGGCATAGGAGTAATCGTCTGCGGCATCGGCGGTGACGCCAACAGCCTCAAGAACACCGGGGCCCCAGACACCAGAAAGCACACCCTCGATCGACCACGAGCCGAGCGGGTACATCAGGTTATAGCCAATCAGGTAATAGAAGATCGACGCAAGGCCAAACAGCGCCATGTTCTTGGTAAGCTGCATGGTCACGTTCTTGGACCGCACCAGACCCGCTTCGAGCATCGCGAAACCGGCCGCCATGAAGAACACGAGGAAGCCACCGACCAGGAACAAAAGCGAGTTCAGGATAAAGACAGTGTCCGTTGACGGGTTGACCCCCGCGGTCGGACCTTCCTGCGCAAGGCCCATCACCGGCAGCGCGCTCAGCGCGATCGGCAGGGCGAATTTCGTAAGTTTCGTCATTTCTTTAGTCCTCCTGCACCGATTAAAGTGCGTCTGCATCTGTTTCGCCGGTGCGCACGCGGATGGCCTGCTGCACGTCCAGCACAAAGATTTTGCCGTCGCCGATCTTTCCGGTCTGCGCGGTCTTCGTGATCGTTTCCGCGACCTGGTCGGCCATGGAACTCGGAACGACGATTTCGAGTTTGATCTTGGGCACGAAATTCACAGCGTATTCCGCGCCGCGATAGATTTCCGTATGGCCCGACTGAGAGCCGAAGCCCTTGATTTCCGTGACCATCATGCCGCGCACCCCGATTCCGGTCAGCGCCTCGCGGACCTCCTCGAGCTTGAACGGTTTGATCGTTGCAATAATCAGTTTCACCGTTTTCCCCTTTCTTGATGCAAGGTTTGTCCCTGCGTCTGTGCAGATGCAGAAAACCCCTGAATCAGGTCGAAAACGAAGCCTCTGCCCAAGAGTCGGTCGCGTATTTCAGAACAAACGCCTATTTTTTAGACGTTCAGGCGCATGTGCTCAAAAAGCAGGCACATCAAAAACGCGTCACCCGGGTTCAGCGGCTCAACATTCCCCGCAAACCCGGTTAAGGTAATCCAAACAGAGAATGCCGGGCAGAGCAGCAGATGAGTGATTCAGGCCGTAAGAAACCGCCCCTCGTGGCGGAGAACCGCTATGGGCGCAAACCCAAACCCGTGTCCAAGCCCAAGCCGACACGCAAATCCGCTGCCAAACCGAAACCCCGCCCCAAAGCCAAGGCGTGGCGCGGCGGCAAACGCCCCCGGACCGGGCCACTGGGCTATCTCTCCCGGCTGGTGATGTCCGTCCTGCGCTGGTCTGGCCGGCTGATCTGGGCCTTCGCATGGCGCACCGGCATGGTTCTTGCCCTGATCCTCGCGATCTCCATCGGCTATCTCTACACCACCCTGCCAGACCCGGACGAATTGCTCGACGGGCGCGCACGCGGCTCGGTTACGCTTCTCGACCGGGACGGTGATGTCTTTGCCTGGCGCGGCGACCAGTTCGGCGGCGTGGTCACCGCCGATAGCGTCTCGCCAGATCTGCGCAATGCCGTTGTCGCCACCGAGGACAAACGCTTCTACCGCCACTTCGGCATAAGCCCGCGCGGCATTGCCAGCGCCGTGCGCATCAACCTCAGCGAAGGGCGCGGCCCGCTCTCCGGCCATGGCGGCTCGACCATCACCCAGCAGACCGCCAAGCTGCTCTGCCTCGGCGTGACCTACGACCCCGACCAATGGAAAAGCGAGGCCGATTACGTCCGCGATTGCCGCCGCACGACGCTCTGGCGCAAGGCCAAGGAAGCGGTCTTCGCCATGGCGATGGAGATCAAGTATACCAAGGACGAGATCCTCTCGATCTATCTCAACCGCGCCTATATGGGCGGCGGGGCCTACGGGGCCGAAGCCGCGGCACAGCGCTATTTCGGCAAACATGCCGCCGTCGTGAACCCCGCCGAGGCCGCCATGCTCGCCGGCCTCCTGACGGCCCCCTCTTCGCTGGCCCCGACATCCAACCTCGAACGCTCGCAGGATCGCGCCGCCACCGTGCTGCGCCTGATGAACGAACAGGGCTATCTCACCGACCGGGAAACCGCCCACTGGCAGAACAACCCCGCAACCCTGAGCAAGGCCGCCAAGGCCAGCACGGGCGGCTATTTTGCCGATTGGGTCATGGCGTCCGGCCCCGAATTCTTCACCCGCAACACCACCGAAGACGTGATCCTGCGCACGACCCTCGATCCGCGCATCCAGAAAGCCGCCGAAGAGGGCTTGCGCGAGATTTTCGAGAACAAGGTCCGCGAAGGCTCCAAGGCACAAGCGGCCATCGTCGTGATGAGCGCCGACGGTGCCGTGCGGGCCATGGTCGGCGGGCGCGATGTCGAGGCCAGCGGCGCCTTCAACCGCGCCGTGCAGGCCAAGCGCCAGACAGGCTCCGCCTTCAAACCCTTCGTCTATGCCGCCGCGCTCGATCTCGGCTATGCCCATGACGACCTGGTCGAAGACGCCCCCTACTGCCTCGACATCCCCGGCTCCGGCGAATGGTGCCCCAAGAACTATACCAAAAAGCATTACGGCGAAGTGCCCCTGACCTTCGCCCTCAAGAATTCGCTCAACATTCCGGCGGTGAAAATCTCCGAAGCGGTCGGGCGTGAGAACGTGCGCACGGTCGCAAGCGGCTTTGGCATCGAAAGCGACCTCGCCGCCGGTCCGGCACTGGCGCTCGGCGCCTCCGAAAGCTCGCTGCTCGAGATGACCGGCGCCTATGCCGGCATCCTCAATGGCGGCTCCTCGGTAACGCCTTATGGCCTGATCGAACTGCGCCTTCAGGGCGAGACCGATCCCCTGATGGGCACCGGGGGCGGCATCGGCGAACGCGTCATCACCGAAAGCGCCGCACGCGAGCTGACCTACATGATGTCCAAGGTGGTAAGCGAAGGCACCGGGCGGCGCGCCGCGCTCGACGGCTGGCAGGTCGCCGGCAAGACCGGCACGACCCAGGCCGCCCGCGACGCATGGTTCATCGGCTTCACGGCGGAATATGTCGCCGGCGTCTGGATGGGCTATGACGACAACACCCCCCTGACCGGCGTCACCGGCAGCGGCCTGCCCGCCGAGATCTGGCACGAGGCGATGGTCCGCGTCCATGAAGGGCTGGAGCCGATCCCGCTCCCCGCCTTCGTGCCCAAGCCGAAACCGCAACAACCACAGCGCCCGACCTCCGGCGGCGGCCTGGAACAGGTGCTGGACGGAATCCTCCGCGACATCTTCGGGGGCCGCTGACCGCCCCCCCTATTCTTCACCTTTGTATAAATACTCCGGAGCGCGAGGCAGCGCCTCGCAACAGCACGCCCTGCAAGGGCGTGTAAAACCTGTGCGCGCCCCCGGCGCGCGCGCGCACCCGCCCGAAGAAAAAGCGCGCCCCGCGGGACGCGCCTTGAAAATCCCTGCCAGGCCGGTGTTACCCCGCCGATTTGAGGTCCGCGACAAGCTGGTCGATATTGCCCTTGCGCCGGTCGAGCATGGCCCCGATCTCTTCCTTCTCGCTGAGACGCAGCGAAATCCCCTCGATGATCATATCGAAGAACCGCGGCTGGCCCGATTTGTCCGAAACCAGGAAGTTGACCTGGAACGGCGATTGCCCCCGCAGTTTCACAGTGGCCCGCACCTCGTGAAAGCTCTTGACCTGCCGGGTGCCCTGAACGGTGATCTCGCCGCCCACGAACTCCTCGAACCGCCTGCCGTATTTGCGCGCGATATAGCCCTGGAACGCCGCGGTATAGGCCCGAAGCTGCGCCGACGAGGCCCGGCGGGCATCCACGCCCAACGCCGAGCGCGCGATGATCGGCACATCTGCGTGGCGGGCGAAAATGCGTTCGAACTGGCGCACCATCGCCGGAAGCGACCCGCCCGTCGCGATCACCTTGTTGATATCCGCGACCACGCGGTCGACAAGCTGCGTCGCCTGCGCATCGCTGAGCGCCAGGGCCTGAACGGGCGCAAGGGCCAAAAGGCCGCTGGCCGCAGCGCCCCCAAGAAACATGCGGCGTGTGGTATCACTCTGCATAGGGATCTCCATAGGGATCAAGATAGGGATCGACATAGGCATCGTCCGACGTGATGCCAAGCTTGAAGCGACGGTTCTGCAAGTAGAGGCTGCGCGTCTGGGCATAGCTGTCCACGCTTTCGTAGAGCAGCGAATTGATGGTCGCGTCGTAATCATAGCGGTTGCCGAGCCTGTTCAGCACGTAAGCGCCTGTGCCAAGGTATCTCTCCGGCGAATCGAACGCGACAGTGACCGGATCGGTCACGATATCCACCACGAGCCCGACCGTGTCCCGCGCCGTCGACGGGCCAAAGAGCGGAAGCTCGACATAATTGCCCTCGGGCGCGCCCCATTTGTGAAGCGTCTCGCCGAAATCCGTATCCACGCGCCGCACACCGATGGCGGTTGCCGGATCGAACAGGCCCCCGATCCCCGCGATCGTGTTCACGGCAAAGCGGAACGTGTTGTGCATCGCGCCGCCGATATCGGCCTGCAGAAGGTTGTTCATCACGTCATTGGGCAGCGACAGGTGATCCGCGAACCGGCTTACGCTGCGCCGCACCGGCTTGGGCACGATCGCGCCATATCCATCCGCCACCGGCGAGAACAGAACCCGATCCACATCCTTGTTGAAGGCATGCATCTGGCGGTTTTCGACCTCGCGCGGATCGTTCGTCCCTTGTGTTGCCACCTGCGGATCGCCCGAGGCACAGGCCGACAACAACAGGGCTGCGCCAAGCAGGGAAACGCGGAAAATCTGAGTCAGACGGGACATTCAGGCACCAATTTCTTAATGGTATTCTAAGGTTGAACTTCGTATCAGGTCATTTAGACCAATCCGCGTGCGTGTCGAAACGCTTTCACCGCCTTTCATCTCTACCTGTGGCGCAAGAGCGACAGAATCGGGCAAAGTCGGGCGATACGGTCGAGACTAGTGCGATTTGGACAGCAGGTAAAACACCCATGCAGCAGATATCCAACGAAAAAGGTCTCGAAGAACTGAGGTCCGCGCGCCGCGAGAGTCGCCGGCTCTACTGGGCCGTCGGGATTTTCAGCTTCTTTGCCAATATGCTGATGCTGACCGGCCCGCTTTACATGCTTCAGGTATATGACCGCGTCCTCGGGAGCCGCTCCGTAGCGACCCTGCTTGCGCTCTCGGTGCTCGTGGCCTTCCTCTATGGCATGATGGGGCTACTGGATTTCGCGCGGGGGCGGATCATGGCCCGCGTGGGCGCCCGGTTCCAGACCCGCCTCGACCGGCGCGTGTTCGACGCCGTTCTGCGCAAATCCTCGGTCGCGCCCGATACCAACGCGCAAACCGGCCTGCGCGATCTCGAATCGATCCAACGCCTCATGTCCTCGCCGGTTCTGATGGCAGGTTTCGACATCCCCTGGACGCCGTTCTTCCTCGCCGGGATCACCCTTTTTCATCCCTGGCTCGGCCTGCTCGCGATCTGTGGCGGCTCGATCCTGATTTTCGCAAGCTACCTGAACCAATCCGCGACACGCACCCCCCTGCAAAAGTCCAACATGACAACGCATCAGGCGGAATTGATCGGTGAACAAATTCGAACCGAATCCGAGATGGTGCAGGCCATGGGAATGCGCAGCGCGGCCTTCAACCGCTGGCAAAAGGCACGCGATGCCTCGCTCGATGCACAGGTTTCGGCGGCGGATATCGGCGGCGGCTTTACTGCCACGACCAAGACCTTCCGCCTGTTCCTGCAATCGGCCATGCTTGGCCTCGGGGCGTATCTTGTCCTGCTCGGCGAATTGACACCGGGTGCAATGATTGCCGGCTCGATCCTCCTGGGGCGGGCGCTGGCCCCGATCGAAATCGCCATCAGCCAATGGCACTCCGTCCAGCGCGCGCGACAAGGCTGGCAGAACCTGTCAGAGCTGCTCTCAGACGTGCCCCCGGAACAGCCCCGCACCGAACTCCCCGTGCCCAAGGCCAATCTGGAGGTGCAGCAACTTTCCGTCGTCCCCCCCGGCGAGAAACAGGCCGCCCTGCGCGGCGTGACCTTCACCCTCGCACCGGGGCAGGCGCTTGGCGTGATCGGTCCCTCCGGCGCGGGCAAATCGACACTGGCCCGCGCGCTGACCGGCGTCTGGCGGCCCGGCGCGGGCAAGATCCGCCTCGATGGCGCGACGCTCGATCAATACGATCCCGACCGCCTTGGCGAATATATCGGCTACCTTCCCCAAAGGGTGCAGCTCTTCGAAGGCACCATCGCCGAGAACATCGCCCGCCTGTCAGGCGCGCCCGATGCCGCCAAGGTCGTCGCGGCGGCCAGGAAAGCGGCAGCGCATGACATGATCGTGCGGCTTCCCGACGGCTATGACACCCGCATTTCGCCGGGTGGCGGCCGTCTCTCGGGCGGACAGGTTCAACGGATCGGCCTCGCCCGCGCCATGTATGCCGACCCTGTGATCCTTGTTCTGGACGAACCCAACTCCAACCTCGACAACGAAGGCTCCATGGCGCTCAACGGCGCGATCAAAGCCATGAAAGCCGAGGGCAAATCCGTGCTCATCATGGCCCACCGCCCGGCCGCGATCCAGGAATGCGACCTGCTCATGGTGTTGGATGGCGGATTGCGTACGGCCTTCGGCCCCAAGGATGAGGTGCTGCGCGAGATGGTGAGCAACCACCAACAGATTCAACAATCCACCGGCAAGGGAGGGGGCGTGCGATGACCGATCCCACGACAAAATGGTCCGCCCGCAGGCCGCTGGCCATCGGTCTTTTCGCACTCCTGCTGCTGGTCGGCGGCTTCGGGTCCTGGGCCGCCTTCTCGGAACTCTCCGGTGCCGTGATCGCCAGCGGTCGCATTCAGGTCGATCAAAACCGCCAGGTCGTGCAGCATCCCGATGGCGGTGTGGTCGATGAAATCCTCGTCGACGAGGGCGATCTTGTCGAGGCCGGGCAGACCCTCATCAAGCTGGACTCGACCCTCCTCGCCTCCAGCCTCTCCATCGTCGAGGGCCAGCTTTACGAACTCATGGCCCGCCGGGGCCGCCTTATCGCCGAGCGTGACAACCGCGACAGCGTGCCGTTCGACGCCGAACTCCTCGACCTCGCCAAAACCCGTCCCAACGTGCAGGACATCATCGACGGGCAACGCCGGCTGTTCAATGCGCGCCTCGATTCGCTTCAGGGCGAGATCGACCAACTTGGCAAGCGCCGCGCCCAGATCGCGGACCAGGTGCGCGGCATCGAATTCCAACAAGAGGCGATCGAGGTGCAACTCTCGCTCATCGTCGAAGAGCTCGAAGATCAGCGCAGCCTGCTTGCCAAGGGACTCGCCCAGGCAAGCCGCGTCCTCGCCCTGCAACGCGAAGAGGCTTCGCTGCGCGGGCGGGTCGGGGAACTCGCCGCCACCAAGGCACAGGCAGAGGGCCGGATGACGGAGATCGAGATCGAGATCATCAAGCTCGACACCCGCCGCCGCGAAGAGGCCATCACCCGCCTGCGCGACCTGCAATCGCGCGAACTTGAACTGGCCGAGCAGCGCCGCGCCCTGCGCGAGCGCCTCGCCCGTCTCGACATCACCGCCCCGGCCTCCGGCATCGTTTACGGGCTACAGGTCTTCACCCCCCGCTCCGTCATCCGCGCTGCCGACCCCGTGCTCTACGTCGTGCCACAGGATCGCCCCCTCGTGATCTCCGCACAGGTGCCGACGATCCATGTCGACAAGGTATTCACCGGACAGGAAGTCATCCTGCGCTTCTCCGCCCTGGACCAGCGCAACACGCCCGAACTCTTCGGCGCGGTGACCAAGATTTCGGCAGACGCCTTCACCGATGACCAAACCGGGGTCGCCTATTACCGAACCGAGATCGTGCTTCAGGACGGAGAGGCCGCGAAACTTCCCGACAATGTGAAGCTCGTGCCCGGCATGCCTGTCGAAGCCTATCTGCGCACCGGCGACCACGCCCCGATTTCTTACCTGCTGAAGCCGCTGACGGATTATTTCGTCAAGGCCTTCCGCGAATAGCACGCGCTTTCCCGGCGTGCCGGTCCCGCAACCCGGCACGCCGATTTTGGCCTTCCCTTGCCGCGCTGCCCGGTCTAGCGTCGCGACAAATCGAACAGGGAAGGATTGACCCATGAGCACCATCGAAACCCGCCTCGCCGAACTTGGCGTGACGCTCCCCGACGCCCCGGCGCCCGCCGCCAACTACGTGCCCTTCGTGCAGACCGGCAACACCGTCTATGTCTCGGGCCAGATTTCCATGAACGAAGAGGGACTCATCCTCGGCAAGCTGGGCGCCGACATGGACACCGACGCGGGTGCCGCCGCGGCCAAGACCTGCGCCATCGGCCTTCTCGCCCAGGTCAAGAAAGCCTGCGGCGGCGATCTCGACCGCCTCGTGCGCGTCGTGAAACTGACCGGCTTCGTGAACTCCACCGGCGATTTCACCGAACAGCCCAAGGTCATCAACGGTGCCTCCGATTTCCTCGTCGAGGCCCTCGGTGATGCAGGCCGCCATGCGCGCTCTGCCGTCTCTGCCGCCGCCCTGCCGCTGGGCGTCGCCGTTGAAATCGAAGGCATTTTCGAAGTCAAATGACCCAACTGCCCCCGGCCTTCCTCGCCGCGCCCATCGCCCACCGTGCCCTGCATGACCTGGCCGATGGTCGCCCGGAAAACAGCCGCGCCGCCATCCGCGCGGCGATGGAGGCCGGCTACGGCATCGAGATCGACCTGCAACCTTCCTCGGATGGCCGGGCCATGGTGTTTCACGACTACGCCCTGAAACGCCTGACCGGACAGGGGGGCACCATAAGCACCCAACCCGCCGAAACCCTCGGCGGGATTTCCCTATTGGGCGGCGATGAAGGCATCCCGACATTTTCCGAAATCCTCGCCCTCGTGGCAGGCCGCGTGCCGCTTTTGGTCGAAATCAAGGACCAAGACGGCGCCCTTGGCCCCGATATCGGCGCGCTCGAAAAGGCCGCCCTGCGCGATGTGGCGGGCTATGACGGCCCGCTTGCCTTCATGTCCTTCAACCCCCATTCCGTCGCCATGCTGGCCGATCTCGCGCCGCATATCCCGCGCGGCCTCGTAACTGATTCCTACGACGAAAAGGGCTGGCCCCTGGTGCCACCCGCACGCCGCGATGAACTCCGCACCATCCCAGATTTCGACCGCACCGGCGCAAGTTTCATAAGCCACCGCGCCGCCGATCTCGCTCGCCCCCGCGTCGCCGAGATCAAGGCCACCGGCGCGCCGGTCCTGTGCTGGACCGTGCGCTCGCCCACCGAGGAGGCCGCCGCCCGCCGCGTGGCCGACAACGTGACCTTCGAGGGCTATCTCGCCCCGATCCCCGCTTGATCCCGCCGCGCCGCGCACCACATAGTGCCAAGCGCGCAGAAAGGGCAGGCATGGACGGCTCACAGATCGAAATCACCCTGGCGGACCGGATCGCCGAGATCGGCGCCGCCGACTGGGACGCCTGCGCCTGTCCCGAGGCCCGCGACGGCAGCCGCCCCGCCGATCCCTTCACAACCTACCGCTTCCTCTCGGCACTTGAGGACAGCGGCTCGGTCGGTCCCGGAACCGGCTGGCAACCGCGCTATCTCGCCGCGCGCCGTGACGGCGAGGTCATCGCCTGCGCCCCGCTCTACGCCAAATCCCATAGCCAGGGCGAATACGTCTTCGATCACAACTGGGCCCATGCCTATGAACGCGCGGGCGGGCGCTACTACCCGAAACTGCAAATCGCCGTGCCCTTTACCCCCGTAACGGGCCGCCGCCTCCTGACCCGCCCCGGCCATGAGGCCACGGGCCAATCCGCCCTCGTGCAGGGCGCGGTGCAGATCGCCTCGAACAACGCGCTGTCTTCCCTGCACCTGACCTTCTGCACCGCCGCAGAATCCGAGGTCGGACGCCAGATGGGCCTCCTCCATCGCACCGGCCAGCAATTTCACTGGCTCAACAAGGGCTACGACAGCTTCGACGCGTTCCTCGCCTCGCTCTCGTCGCGCAAGCGCAAAAGCATCCGCAAGGAACGCGCCCGCGCGCAATCCTTCGGCGGCGAGATCGTGACCCTCACGGGCGACCAGATTCGCCCCGAGCACTGGGACGCCATGTGGATGTTCTACCAGGACACCGGCGCGCGCAAATGGGGCACGCCCTACCTCACCCGCGCCGCCTTTGACCACCTCCACGAGACGATGCGCGACGACATCCTCCTGATCTTCGCCCTGCGCGACGGCGCCCCCATCGCCGGCGCCATGAACCTCATCGGGCGCCAGACGCTCTTTGGCCGCTACTGGGGCTGTATCGAGGACCATGCCTGCCTGCATTTCGAACTGTGCTATTATCAGGCGATGGACTGGGCGCTCGCCCATGGCCTTTCCCGCGTCGAGGCGGGCGCACAGGGCGAACATAAACTCGCGCGCGGATACCTGCCGGTCGAGACCCATTCCCTGCACTGGATCGCGGATCAGGGTTTCGCCCGCGCCGTGGAAGAGTATCTTGAGGCCGAACGCCGCGCCGTGAGCGAGGAAATAGAGGTGCTGACCTCCTGGGGTCCGTTCCGCCAAGACACACGAGAGGATCACGAATGAGCGAAAAACTGAGCGACACCGCCCGCGAGGCCCTTCTGGCCCCGCTTCTCGCCTCCGGCTGGACCCTCGATGAGGATCGCGACGCGATCTCCAAACAGTTCAAGTTCAAGAGCTTCACAGACGCCTTCGGCTGGATGACCCGCGCCGCGCTCTGGGCCGAGAAATGGGACCACCACCCGGAATGGAGCAACACCTACAACCGCGTCACCGTCACCCTGACAACGCATGATGTGGACGGGCTGAGTGCACTGGATGCGAAGTTGGCGCGGAAGATGGATAGTTTGTGAGGGGAAAGTAAGTTTGTTCTAAGGACGGATCGCCATTAGGGCGCGCACTGTTTCGATTTCTTCAACCCAAGACGCGGTCGTATCATTGCGCCACCGGATACAACGAATTATTCGCTCGAAATCCCTATCGAGCGAGCGCGAGAAGATCGGCTCGTGATGCGCAATCCTGTTCCGCAGACGCCTGATCTCTTCAATATCCGCCCGCAATTCAGACCGTCTTTGACTGGAAGTCACACCTCTGGGAGCATCGGGAAAGACAACGAAAAACTGATTGTCCCAAAGCCTTCCCTGATGCCTGCTGGTCAACATCTTTTCCCAGAACACAAACTTAAGCTCAGCGACAACCTTGCCAGCCGTAGGCTGTTGCCGCGCGCAATTCCAAAGATCGCGTTTCGGGCTATATGCAGGCGCCCTCGGATCAGTCAGCGACCGGATGAACCCTTCTGTCCACGGCCATGTCCCTCCATGTGTGGCTTCGATCGCTTCAACAATCGCATTTCGCAGGGTAATTTCGACAACATGAAGCGGTATCAGGAACGCAGCCGAAACCTGTAAATTCCAATGATACAAACTCAAAGCACGCGTTCTATCGTTGCCTGTCTCTCTTAGGTAAGTCGCAAACCTCGGCGCGGAGAGAATACTCGGAAGATGGTGTTCTTCTTCAGGTGTAAACGGTGGATACATTGACAGTTAAAGGTTCCAATGCCATATTTGTTCGGAGCGTTGAGATCGCGGGCATTATGCCTCCCCTCAGCGCACAAAGAAAGAAAAGCCCGTCGCTTCGCGGCGGGTTTTTTTGTTCAGTCTTGTGCATGTCTGAGAAAGAATAGGGGCGAGCCTCCCGGCCCGCCCCTTTCATCTCGAACCCACCAACGCCCTCAAAGCGCCGCGAGCAGTTCCTCGCCGGAGGTGCGCTCAAACACACCGGCTTTCTCTTCTTCCTGAATCCACGTCACCTCGCCGTCCTCGACGATGGCCGCGAACCGGCGGGTGCGGTTGACGAAACCGACCGGCGGCGCCGAGAACTCAAGGCCCATGGCAAGCGTGATCGACGCGTCCGGGTCGCTCAGGAGCGTAACACCATCGCCGCTCGCCCCCGTCACATCGTCCCAGGCCTTCACGACCCACGGGTCATTCACCGAGATACAGATGATCTCGTCCACGCCCTTGGCCTTGATCGCCTCGGCATTGCGCGTGAAGCTCGGCAAATGCGCGTTGGAACAGGTCGAGGTGAACGCCCCCGGCAATCCGAACAGCGCGATCTTGCGCCCCTTCACCAGCCCCTCGAGCGCGACCGGCTCCGGTCCGCCTTCGCCAAGCCGCATCAGGTTGCCTTCGGGTAGCTTTTCGCCCACGGAAATCGTCATGTCATGTCCTTTGTTCAATTGCGTTTTCCCAAGGGCAAGATATAGGCTCCCCCTCGTAAAAGGAAACACGTGACGTAGGGATTTGAACATGACGCATGTCGTGGTGATCGGTGCAGGACAGGCAGGTGCGGCCCTCGTCGCAAAACTGCGCAATAGCGGCTTTGACGGCAAGGTGACGCTGATCGGCGAGGAACCCGTGCCCCCCTATCAACGTCCCCCGCTGTCCAAGAAATACCTGCTTGGCGAGATGGAGCTCGAACGGCTCTACCTGCGCCCCGAGAGCTTTTATGCCGAGAACGGCATCGACCTGCGCCTGAATGAAACCGTGCAATCCATCGACCTTGCCGACAAGGCGGTGATCGCGGGCGGCCACCACATCGACTATGACGAACTGGTCCTGACGACAGGCTCCGTCCCGCGCCGCCTGCCGCCCGCCATCGGCGGCCTGCTCGAAGGCGTCCACGTGGTGCGCGACCTGCGCGACGTCGATACCATGGCGCCGGAATTTGTCAAAGGCCGCCACGCGCTGATTGTCGGGGGCGGCTATATCGGGCTTGAGGCCGCCGCCGTCGCCGCCGCGCGCGGCTTGCGGGTCACGCTGGTAGAAATGGCCGACCGCATCCTGCAACGCGTTGCCGCGCCCGAAACCTCCGATTACTTCCGCGCCCTGCATGCCCGCCACGGGGTCGAGATCATCGAGGGCATCGGCCTCGAAACCCTCTTGGGCGACACCCGCGTGACTGGCGCACGCCTTTCGGACGGGCGCGAACTCGCCGTGGATTTCGTCATCGTCGGCGTCGGCATCACCCCCGCGACAACGCTCGCAGAAGAGGCCGGGATCGCGGTCGAGAACGGCATCAAAACCGACGCGCAGGGCCGCACCTCCGCCCCCCATGTCTGGGCCGCGGGCGATTGCGCCTCCTTCCCCTACAAGGGGGGGCGCATCCGCCTCGAAAGCGTCCCCAACGCCATTGATCAGGCCGAATGCGTCGCGGAAAACATCATGGGCGCAGGCAAGGATTACATCGCCAAACCGTGGTTCTGGTCCGATCAATACGACATCAAGCTCCAGATCGCGGGCCTCAATACCGGCTATGACACCGTCGTGACCCGCAAGGGCGAAGGCGATTCCGTCTCCTTCTGGTATTACGCGGGCGATACGCTCCTCGCCGTCGACGCCATGAATGCCCCGCGCGATTACATGATCGGCAAACGCCTGATCGAGGGCGGCAAATCCCCCGCGCCCGCGCTCATCGCCGACCCGGAGACCGACATGAAGGCCTTGATGAAACTGTGAGGATCATCGCCGGAGAGTTTCGCGGCACGGCGCTGGCCAGTGTCGGCAAGGGCGACGCGGGCGCCCACCTGCGCCCGACAACGGACCGCGTCCGCGAAAGCCTGTTCAACGTGCTCATGGGCGGCAAGTTCGGTGATCCCATCACAGGCGCGCGCGTCCTCGATCTCTTTGCCGGCACCGGCGCGCTCGGCCTCGAGGCCCTGTCGCGCGGCGCGGCCTCGGTCGCCTTTGTCGACGATGGCCGCAAGGCCCAAAGCCTCATCCGCGAGAACATCCGCCTCACCCGCAGCAAACCCGCCACCGCCCTCATCACCCGCGACGCCACGCGCCTGCCCGCCAATACCGGCGCGCCGCATGACCTGATCTTCCTCGATCCGCCCTATGGCAAATCCATGGGCGACAAGGCCCTCGCCGCCGCGCAAACCGGCGGCTGGATCGCCCCCGGCGCCCTCATCGTCTGGGAAGAAAAAACCCCCCAGCTTGCGCCGGAGGGCTTCGACTATCTCGATTGCCGCAAATACGGTGACACCCATGTCACCTTCCTGCGCAAGGCTTAGATCGCGGCCTTCAGGCTCTCATCAAGGTAGATCTCGCGCAGCCGCGCCGCGATCGGCCCCGGCACCCCTTCGCCCACGGCTTTGCCGTCGATCTCGACCACGGGCATGACAAAGGCACTGGCCGAGGTGACAAAGGCCTCATCCGCGCCTTGCGCCTCTTCAATGGTGAAAAGCCGCTCCTCGATCTCCATCTGCGCCTCTTCGGCCATCCGCAGCACCGCCCTGCGCGTGATTCCGTGCAGGATGTCGTTGGAAAGCGGCCGTGTGACGATCTTGCCGTCCTTGACGAAATAAGCGTTGTTCGAGGTGCCTTCCGTGACATGGCCGTCCTCGACCATCCACGCATCATCCGCGCCCGCCTTCTTGGCCATCATCTTGCCCATCGACGGGTAAAGAAGCTGCACCGTCTTGATATCGCGACGGCCCCAGCGGATATCCTCGATCGAGATGATCTTGATCCCCGTCTTCGCCGCCGGCGCATCGGCAAGGCCCGGCTTGTTCTGGGTAAACAGAACGAGGGTCGGCTTGGTGTCTTCCGACGGGAACACGAAATCCCGGTCGCCATCCGATCCGCGCGTCACCTGGAGATAGATCATCCCCTCGTCGATCCCGTTCAACTCGACCAGCTTGCGATGAATCTCAAGAAGCTCGTCCTTGCTGCACGGCGCCTGCATGTCGAGTTCCTTGAGCGACCGCTCAAGCCGCACCGCGTGGCCGTCAAAGTCGATGAGCTTGCCCTGAAGCACCGAGGTGACCTCATAGACCGCATCCGCCATGAGGAAACCCCGGTCGAAAATCGACACCGTCGCCTCGCCCTCGGGCAGGTATTGTCCGTTTACATATACAGTGCGGGTCATATCCGTCTCCTTAGCCCCAGAGCGCCGCCACAGGCGGATGCACCCCGGATTCGTCAAATATCAAAGGTTGCGGACGGTCTTCTGCGAGAAGCAGCGGCCCGTCAAGGTCCGTCACCATCGCGCCCTGCGCAACAAGCGTCGCTGGCGCCATCGCAAGGCTCGATCCCACCATACAGCCGACCATGACCTTGTAACCCTCCGCCAGTGCCGCCTCGCGCAGCGCAAGCGCCTCCGTCAGGCCGCCCGTCTTGTCGAGCTTGATGTTCACCACGTCATACTTGCCCTTGAGCGCCGCAAGGCTCCCCCGGTCGTGACAGCTCTCATCGGCACAAACCGGCACCGGCCGCTCCATGCCAAGAAGCGCGTCATCGTCCCCGGCGGGCAAGGGCTGTTCCACAAGCGCCACCCCAAGCCGCACGAGATGCGGCGCAAGGTCGGCATAGACCGCCGCGCTCCAGCCCTCGTTGGCATCGACGATGATCGTCGAATCCGGCGCGCCCGCGCGCACCGCTTCAAGGCGCGGCATGTCATCGGGCGTGCCAAGCTTGATTTTCAAAAGCGGGCGAAACGCGTTCTGAGCCGCCTGCGCCTGCATCTTCTCCGGCGTGTCGAGCGACAACGTGTAGGCCGTGATCTCCGGCCCCGGTTTCGGCAATCCCGCAATCTCCCAAACCCGCTTGCCCGCGCGCTTGGCCTCTAGATCCCATAGGGCGCAATCGACCGCGTTGCGCGCTGCCCCTGCGGGCAAAAGATCATAAAGCGCCGCCCGGTGGAAATTCGCGGGCAAGCCCTCGATTTCCGCCGTCACGCTCTCGAGCGTCTCACCGTAGCGCGCATAGGGCACGCATTCGCCCCATCCCGTGACCCCGTTCTCCTCGATCCGCACGGTGAGCACCTTCGCCTCGGTCCGCGACCCCCGCGAAATGGTAAACACCTGCGCCAGCTTGAAAACGTCCCGCGTGACGGAAACCTGCATGCCCCGCTCCTTCTTCTCTGTGAAAATACCTCCGGGGGTGCGGGGGCTGGCCCCCGCTCCTCCCCTCTGGTCCGGCGAGCTTACATCGCCGCCAGCGCGTCGACCAGCTTGCCCGCGCCAAAGCGATAGGGGTCCGTCGCCGGAAGCCCCATGCTCTCTTCAAGGTCGCCAAGGTAGGCCTTCGCCTCGTCCTCGCCCATATGCTGGGTGTTGACCGAGATGCCGACGACCTCGCAAGCCGGGTTCGCCACCCGCGCCAACGCAAGCGCCATGTCGCGCAGCTCTTCAAGGCTCGGTTGCTGATACTCCGGCAACCCGCGCATATGCTCGCGCGTCGGCTCATGGCTGAGGATGAGCGCATCCGGCTGACCACCATGGATCAACGCCATCGTGACCCCCGAATAGGACACGTGGAACAGGCTGCCCTGCCCCTCGATCAGATCCCAGTGATCCGGGTCATTGTCCGGCGTAAGCCATTCGACCGACCCGGCCATGAAATCCGCGATCACCGCGTCAAGCGGCACACCGTCGCCGGTAATCAGGATGCCGGTCTGCCCGGTCGCCCGGAAGGTCGATTTCATCCCCCGTTCGCGCATCTCCGCATCCATGGCCAGCGCCGTGTACATCTTGCCGACCGAGCAATCCGTGCCCACGGCGAGGCACCGCTTGCCGCTGCGCTTCTTGCCGTTGGCGATCGGATAGTCGACCTCCGGAATACGCACATCATGAAGCGCCTGCCCGGTGGCCTCGGCCACGGCAACAAGGTCCGGCTCGTCGCGCAAAAGGTTGTGCAGCCCCGAAGCAAGGTCGAACCCTTCCTCAAGCGCCGTCACAAGCACCTTTTTCCATTCCTTTGAAATCACGCCGCCGCGGTTGGCCACGCCGATGACAAGCGTCTTGGCGCCCGCCGCCTTGGCATCGGCCAGCGTCATGTCGGTCAGCCCGAGATCGGCCTTGCAGCCCTCCATGCGAAATTGCCCCACGGCATTTTCCGGGCGCCAATCCTTGATGCCCTGCGCGACTTTCGCCGCCAACTGGTCGGGCGCGTCGCCCAGGAAAAGAAGATACGGTGTCTGGATCATGGCAGTATTCCTGTCGTTTCTTTGCCCAGTGTGACCGGAAATCAAAACGAAAGCCTTGCGAAATCTGCGCAATCTCACATCAAGATAGGAAATTTCTCCCGTGAAATAAAAATATTGCGCAAATTTCCACCACCATTCCCCGAAAAAGCACCGACTCTCGGCGACTTAGAAAATCGGAAAGGTCGGCACGATTCCCGCTTCCTTGAGCCACTCCATCAGTTCCGCCAGCGGAATGAACGACAGGAACACCAGCGCATCAAAGAAATTCCGCTTGAGTTGCGGCACCGAGAATACAACCTCGTCCGGCGTGGTGAACAGCGCGAGCTTGGGCCAGATGCGCGGCACCCGCGCTGCATAGGCGTCATAGGCGCCGCCGAATTCGGACCGCAGGAACCGCTCCTCGCGCGCGGCGGTGACGCTCAGGATCACGAACACCACAACCCCAAGAAGCGCCGTCAGGACAAGGCTCCCAAGCATGAGTCCGAACCCCACCGTGGCCATCGTCGAAAAGAGGTAGAGCGGATGTCGACATATCGAATACGGCCCCGACTGGATCACCGTCATGTTCTTGCGCCCGCCAATGTAAAGGATCGACCAGAACCGCCCCAGGACGCCGAAAATCACAAGGAATATCCCCGTCACCTCGAAAATATCGAAAAGCCATTCCGGCTCGGCCCAGGTTGAGCGCGCAAACAGCACAAGCGGCAGCATCGCGAGGAAGGAAAGGCGCAGGGTCCGGATACGGATCTGCTGGCGAACAGCGGTGACCTTCATGGGCAATCTCCTGGAAAATGACCCGGCCCTGATACGCCCCCCGCCGCACCTTGGCGACTGGATCGCCCCGCGATAGGCCAAATGCCGCTGACCGGACGTCACGGCGCGGATTGCTGCACCTGCAAAACAACGCTTGCGGCGACGAGCGCAATATTCTACCGAAAGGGGCGAAAAATACGAAACTTCCTTACCCGAGAGGATCGACATGAGCTTCCGCATTCAGCCTGCCGCCCCCGCCCGTCCCAACCGTTGCCAACTGTTCGGCCCGGGCTCCAACACCAAGCTCTTCGCAAAGATGGCCGCCTCTGCCGCCGACGTCATCAACCTCGACCTCGAGGATTCCGTGGCCCCCACCGACAAGGACATGGCCCGCGCCAACGTGATCGAGGCGCTCAACACCGTCGATTGGGGCAACAAGTACATGTCGGTCCGCATCAACGGCCTCGACACCCCCTATTGGTATCGCGACGTGGTGGACCTTCTGGAACAGGCCGGGGATCGCCTTGACCAGATCATGATCCCCAAGGTGGGCTGCGCCGAAGACGTCTATGCCGTTGACGCCCTCGTGACCGCGATCGAGGCCGCCAAGGGCCGCGCCAAGCCGATCTCCTTCGAGGTCATCATCGAATCGGCCGCCGGCATCGCCCATGTCGAAGCCATCGCCGCCGCCTCGCCCCGCCTGCAGGCCATGTCGCTCGGCGCGGCCGATTTCGCCGCCTCGATGGGCATGCAGACAACCGGCATCGGCGGCACGCAGGAAAACTACTACATGCTGCATGACGGCGCGAAACACTGGTCCGACCCGTGGCACTGGGCCCAGACCGCCATCGTCGCCGCCTGCCGCACGCATGGCGTCCTGCCCGTCGATGGCCCCTTCGGCGACTTCTCCGACGACGAGGGTTACATCGCCCAGGCCAAACGTTCCGCAACCCTCGGCATGGTCGGCAAATGGGCGATCCACCCGAAACAGATCGCGCTGGCCAACAAGGTCTTCACCCCTTCGGACGAGGCCGTCACCGAAGCCCGCGAAATCCTCGCCGCTATGGAACAGGCCAAGGCCAACGGCGAAGGCGCGACCGTCTACAAGGGCCGCCTCGTCGACATCGCCTCGATCAAGCAGGCCGAGGTGGTCGTCGCCCAGGCCGAGCTGATCGCCAAGAACGGCTGATCCACGCCGGACAACGCGACACACGAAACGCCCCCACAGGACACTGCGGGGGCGTTTTTCGTCACATCCTCATCGGATCAAACTAGCCGCGCACGACATAGACCGAGCATTTGGCATGGGTCACAACATGGCTCGCCGTCGTGCCCAAAAGATAGTCTTGGATCTTCGGGTTGGCCGACTCCATCACGATGAGATCGACCTTGCGCTCTTCGGCCAGTTTCAGGATCTGGCGATGCACGGCCCCCGTGCGCACCACGGTCTCCACCTCGACATGCTTGGAGGGGTGCGCCGCGACGAATTTTTCCAACCGCTCGCCCCAATAGGCTTTCGAATCCCGGATGTTCAGGTTGCGCTCCATCTCAGGCGCGACCGTCGCAACAAGAAGCTTCGCGCCCCGCCGCTCCGCCATCGCGATGGCCTCTTCATAGGCGCGGTCATCCACCTCCAGGTGGCGCAGGTTGACGGGGCAAAGGATCAACTGGGTGTCTTGGGACATCGGCGGGGCTCCAGTACTCTGGTTCAAAAGGCTTCAGAACGATTTCGCCCGCCTTACCAGACAGGCCCGCAGTATGCCTAGGCCAGATTGAAGGAATCTCGCTCCCCCCGGCAATCACGAAGTTATATTCCGAAAACTTGACCTATCGCAAAGCCGGGCGATGAAACTCCTGCGAGTCAGACAACACTCCTGCACAGGCAGGTTTTCGATGACTAAGGATCGCACATGAAACATTTCCTCCTCTCCGCCACCATTCTCCTCGCCGCCGCCCCCGCCCTCGAGGCCCAGCAAGGCCAGGGCAAGAGCCGCGAGCTTTCCGCCCCGATCGTGGTGTATACCCCGGTCGTCAAGAAGAACGCCGACGCCCTCGGCCTGACCGAGGCCCAGCGCGCCGACCTGCAGAACTGGATCTCGACCATGCCCGCCAAACGCAAGGCCGTCGAGGCCGAAGCTCTCGAAGCCCGCGCTGCCCTGCGCGCCGCGATCAACGAAGGCGCCCCAGTGGAAGAACGCCAGAAACTCGCCGAAACCGTCGGCGCCTACGAGACGAAACTCGTCATGTTGCGCTCCAACTGCACCGACCATTGGCGCGAAGTACTGACGCCCGAGCAATTCGCCCAGATGCTCGAACTGGCGGCGCAGTAGAAATCAACAGCCTTGCCACTCCAGATAGCGCGAAAAACAAACGCCCCCGCAGGTGAGTGTGGGGGTGTTTTGTCTCGGGGGGAGCCCCACAACAACCTAGCGGCTGCTTTTGCCTGTTTTTTGAGTTGAAGAGGTGTGGATGCGAGAACGCATAAGCCACTTCTAGTGCGTATCTTCTTTCCTCCACTCCCTCCCTCAATTAAAAAGATCTGGCGGGACACAGTTCCTGAAAATGCAACAATAAATGACTAGTGACTTGCCTTTAACCGCACCGCCCACCCTTTACATATTCCTTGATGAAGGCGGGAACTTCGATTTCTCTCCTAAAGGTTCTAGATTTTTTACTCTGACTGGTGTCAGCTTGTATCGCCCGTTTACCCTTCACACAGGCCTCGACACTTACAAGTACGACTTAATCGAGCATCGTATAGTTCCGCGTATTGAAATGGAGTACTTTCATTGCGCTGACGATAATAGGTATGTTCGGGAAAAAGTCTTTGAAATGTTGGCAGATTCAGTTCCGACAAACTCGGTAGACTCTGTCATTGTTGAAAAACGCAAGACCGGTCCAGCCCTTCAACCGCCCGAAAAGTTTTACCCTAAGATGCTAGGCTACCTTCTGCGGTATGCTGTTGAAAGGGCACAACATGGCGTCGGTGAAGTTGTAGTTATTACGGATAGTCTTCCTGTAGCAAAGAAACGAAAAGCAATCGAAAAAGCAGGGCCTTGTTGCACAAATCGGGTT
>NPIE01004318.1_pt1 | contig 31778 bp, 31 predicted proteins | sample 8637661 | NCBI WGS metagenome assembly NPIE01 (sample SAMN07420842, study PRJNA396082) | bioreactor metagenome | isolation source: sample BA12 brine-fed electro-methanogenic bioreactor BA | place: Japan: Kochi | collected 2016-12-09 | reverse complement strand
TTCTTGGAGAATAATACGTCCAGTGTGGTTACTGATGTTGAAACAGTTGCAGACATATATGTGATAAAAACCGGCACTCCAGATCCCGTACTGGCTGGACATGAAAACCTCACCTACAATATTCTGGTAGGCAATAATGGCCCATCAGTATCTAGAAATGTAATATTGTCTGATATACTACCTCCGATGATACTAAACCCTGTATACTCCATAGATGGGGGCATTTCATGGTTTAACTGGACAGGTAGTTTGAACCTTGGCAATTTTACCCCGGGACAAACAATAAATGTTCTCATACAGGGTCTGGTTTCAGCAGAGGCCAATAGCACCATCAGAAACACGGCCAATGTAACTTCAGATACATTTGATCCCGATCTGGAAAACAATACCAGCACGGCGGATATCCAAATAAAAACAGCAGATATAGGGGTACAAAAAGATACCAGTAACCTCCATCCTAATTACCTGGACGAGATAATGTTCACCATAACGGTAACTAATTATGGGCCAGATCAGGCCACCGGAGTGGAAATAACAGATCTGCTTCCAGATGGCTTAAATTACATTTCATCTACAACCACTCAAGGAGTATATGATTTCACCACTGGAATCTGGCAGATAGGAACCATGGAATTTGGAAATTCAGCAATTTTAAATATAATTGCTAAAGTGGTACAAACTGGAAACATAACCAATACGGCTACTAAAACTGCAGAAAACGAATACGATCCTAACCCTGATAATGATCAGGATTCAGTAACCCTTGAAGTCCCACCTGCAGCAGATCTGGCCATTACTAAAACAGTAAATGATCTCAGGCCAATACTATATGATACCATCTTCTTTACCTATATCGTACAAAATAGAGGCCCTGATACTGCAGTAGATTCCCGGGTGATAGATGTACTGCCTGTCGGTTTACAATATGTATCTTCTGTGGCTAACTATGGTTCGTACAATCCTATAACCGGTATATGGGGTATTGGAAACCTGCCAAGAGGGGCTATTGCCGAGCTTACAATAACCACCATTGTGACCCGCACGGGCAACATTACCAACACTGCTAAAGTGGAATCACTGACCTATGATCCTATCCTGGATGATACAGTATCTTCAGTTACCATCGAAGTCCAGCAACCAAAACCAAAACCAGATGATGATGGAAAAGTACCTATGCAGGAAACGGGAATACCATTAACAGCAATATTAATGGCTTTAGTTCTCATAGTGGGAGGATTAATAGTTCCTCTAAGAAAAAAATAGAATATTGATAAAAAAAATATTCTATTAAGCTTTTTTTTTAAATCAAATTAATCAGGGTAAACATAGCGTCCTTTGTTTTCCATAATTTGCCCTTCTTCCATAATAACATTCCCATGGGATAGGGTCATAACTGGAGCCCCTTTATATTCCCATCCTGAAAAAGGAGTATACTCTGCCTTGGTATAAAAATCATCGGGATTAATCTTACCCTCTAACTTAAGGTCAAGTACCACCATATCTGCATCCATCCCTTCTTTTATATACCCTTTATTTTCTAAATTGAATATTTTCGATGGATTTTCACATAAAAGATTTTTAATTTGATTCAGAGATAAATTATTTTTATTCATCTGGGTTAATAATAAAGGAAGAACTGTTTCAAGACCGGGAATACCGGGAGCTGCCTCCCAAACACCTTTTTCTTTTTCTTCCAGAGTATGGGGGGCGTGATCTGTGGCAATAATATCTATTTTATCCAGCAGTGGAAAAGAAATACCCTCCTCTTTAGACCGCAAAGGAGGGTTGGTTTTTGTTAGATTACCCCATTTTTTAAATTCTGAAGAATCAAGTAAAAGATGATGAGGTGTAATTTCACAACTTGCCGGCACACCTTCTATTTTTTTAGAATTAATTAACTCTAAAGCCCGGGAGGTACTTACATGACAAATATGTATTTTTTGCTGGAAATTTCGGGAAAGACTCAGGGCCTGATCTACTGCTAATTCTTCTGCTTTAGGAGGCCGGGCCAGACTGTAATCAAATGCTTCGTTTTTATTTTTATCCTGAAGTTTTTTGGTACAATCATTAACCATTTTTTGATTTTCTCCATGAAGGGTCAGTGGAATTTCAGAATCTAAAGAGGATACCTTTTCAAAAACCTGACCTAAAAATTCATCACTGCACAGGTCCATAAATAATTTAAATGAAGCTGGTTTTTGGGGAGCAATTTTTTCAATTTCCACCAGATCACCTGCTCCGGCATGCAGTGCAAAATCAACCATACATTTTTTGGAGGCTATTTCTTTTTTTTCCTTAAAAAAACGGGCGGTATTAGTGGGAGGAATAGTGTTGGGCATATCCATAATGGTGGTAAAACCCCCATGGGCCGCTGCCTGGGAACCACTTTTAAAATTTTCCTTATAGGTTAAACCTGGATCTCTAAAATGGACATGCACATCTATTAAACCAGGCAAAACCACCTTCCCTTTAATATCAATCATCTTATCTGCCACCAGAGGTGTTTTTTTCAGGGCCATAATTTTGCCCTGTTCAATACCCACATTATAAAGTCCCTTGCGGGGGTGGAGTTTACAGTCTTTTAAACATAGATCATATATCATAACTTGCACCAGTTCTGTTCTTTTGCATCAGCCATAAGTTTTATTAAAAGGTAATCAAATAATTTGTGTTGTTAGGTTATTGTTTAACCAAATACTGAATCCTAAAATTAAAATAATGATAACATGTCACCTTCTGAAAATCTAATCACAGCCATACTGGAAAGGGATAGAAATATTATCTACCATGATGCTTCCCAAAAACCAGCATATAAAAAATTAAATAAGAGCATCCGACCTCTTATTGCTGATTTCACGGAATATTCTCCACTACATAAGGGACACTGGCATTGTATGATGGAAGCGAAAAAAAAAGTCCCGGAAGGATTATTTGTGGCGGTTGTTCCCGGACCAACTGAGCGCAGTGGCCGGGGCCTACCTTACATCATGACCCGGGAAGCCAGGGCCCAGGCCGCAGTAAACGTCGGGGCAGATATAGTGGTTGAAGGGCCCCCAATGGGTATTATGGGCTCTGGACAATATTCCATTTGTCTGGCCCGTATGTTCCAGGCTCTGGATGCAGATTACATTCCCCGCGGATTTAAACCAGTGGAAGGTTTTGATTTAATCATGGAAAGAATTACTAAAGGACATGGTGTGGCCCCTAAACCATATAAAATGGTGGATATGCACACCCGGGAAATCGTAATGGAGGGCAAACTGGAAGAAGACAACTATGTTATTGCTTCTCTTTCCCGGTCACTTACTAAAATTGGATTTGACTTTAAAAATAAATTTATATTTGTAAAACGTATTCCTGATGTAAGTGGAACCATCATTCGCCAGGCCGTCCTGGAAGGGGAACTTAGTCAGGCCAGGGACATGTTACCTCCAGAAACTATTAAGGTTCTGGAACAGGAAATGACTTTAAATAGGGCCCCTTTACATGATTTAAGGGATATAGAAAATATTTTAAAAACAGTTAATGAATACCGTAAAGAAGAACTATTATCCTTATCATTAGTAGATGAGAATACTGTGGAAAAACTATTAACAAAGAGGCCTTTTGAAAATTTGAATCAAATTCAGAAATGTATCTCCCGGGGGTTTTCCACCCATTTTCAACATAGGGTTTTATCTTCTCTGGAGGCAAAAGTTGATAAGGAAACAATTTCTAAGTATATAGAAAATTACCCTTCTCTTATTCGTGTATTAAATTATAAAGATAAACACGTTTTACAAGAGTTTAAAAATAGAATACCTCACAGGAGGCTAGAGATATGGCAATTAAAGAAGGAGATTTCGTAAGATTAGAATTTACAGGACGAACCAAAGAGACTGGTGATGTCTTTGATACCACCATAGAAGAAGTGGCTGAAGAAGCCGGAATTAAAATTGATGAAAAGGTATATGGACCCATACCTATAATTGTAGGTGGAGGTCACCTTTTAAAAGGAATCGACCAGGCTATTATTGATATGGAAGCAGGAGAACAAAAAACAATTGAATTGACTCCTGAAGATGGTTTTGGAGACAGGGATCCTAAACTGGTGCAACTGGTTCCTATGAAGGAGTTCAAAAAACAGAACATAAAACCTTACGTGGGAATGAATATTACGGTAGAAGGTCACAATGGCAGAATTCAAAGCATAAGCGGTGGAAGAGTTCGTCTGGACTTTAATCATGAATTAGCTGGAAAGAACCTGGAGTATCAGGTGGAAATTAAAGAGATTCTGGAAGACGATGTGGATAAAATTAAGAGCATGATCCAGCTCCACTATCCTAATCCTAAAATTAACATGGATAAAACTGAAGTAAACATCCAGGATGGTAAAGTAACCATTATTATGGATGAACTTAGCCGGTTTGACCAGAAATCTTACATGGACATTACCTTTGCCCGGTTTAGAATAGCCAAAGATATCTGGGAAAACATTGAAAACCTGGAAAAAGTGGAATTTGCCGATGTCTTTGAAAAGAAAAAAGAAATGCCTGAAGGTGGAGTAACTGAAGAAGAAGTAGAAGAAATTGCTGAAGAAGTTCTCACCGAGGTAAAAAAAGAAAAAGAGGATTAATTTCTCTTTTTTATATTTTTTTTTTTTTAGTATTATTATAGTTCTTATTTTTAAAATTTTATATGTATTATTAATTTTAATAAAAGATAATTTATTTTTACAGGCTATAAACAATTATTCTACCGGTTATCACCACTAAAATTGCCAGAGACGACCCTAACATAAAACCAGTAACTAAACGGAGCAAATTATTACTTTCTCTCCATTCCAGATACTGGGTACCTCCATCAATTATTGCCGGTGCGGTTAAGAATAATAAGGCTAAAATAGATGGATATATAAGGCCTATATGAAAAAAAGGCAACGTGAATATTCCTAAAAAAATACCAGTACACCTTGCACAAAGGGGGAGAGGTTTATTTTTAAAATAAATGCTCCTATCTTCTTTTTGATGGCACAGGGGTAAAAATTTAGGGTATTGGGGGTCAGTCAATAAATCCACTCATTTTAACCTATTAAAAAGTTAATTATCCTCTGAGGGTCGGTGAGCAAAATATTTATTACATTTGACAGGTCACCATAAAAAGGAGCCAGATACAACAGGTAAATTATGTAAAGCCCCAGAGCAATAAAAAACAGGACCACCAGGAAAATAAGGCAAAATAGCAGGAATCTATTGGAGGAATCTTTTTTAACTGGTCTGGCTTTTTCATAGCTGTTATCCATAGCAGGGCTGCTTTGGGGTTTTACTTTACCATAACCTGCTTTTATGGGTTTTGATTCTGAAGCTACCTCTTTTTTATCACTATACAAAGTTACCAGGTCATCGGCACATTCCTGACAGTAATTTTTTCCAACCAGTTTTAAACGACAATCTGCACAGAGTATTTTACCACAACTTACACAGGCGGCCACTCCTTCCTTATCTGGATGGTTTTCGCATTTCATTCTAACTCACCTTTTTAAAAGATCAAAAATCCCTCAGGGCCAGGTTACCATTTTCGGTACTCTGATTTTTTCCACCCTTTCTTTAACTATTTCTGGCCATTTTTCCATATCAAAACCTTTCTGAGCCAGGAAACCAAATACCCATCGTGAAACTCCTATTCCCGTACATCCTGTCCATATATTCTGTTTTCGGGCTTCTTTTATAGAAAATCCTTCTACAAAATGAGTCCCATGGACATTAGCAGAAACAACTGCCACTCCTTTCTCCTGTCCAGGTATGGATAATCTCATTTCATATTTAGGCACATCCGGGAATTCAATACCTCTATCTTCCACCTTTCGCCCTTCCAGATAGAAAGGGTCGTCTCCTACTTCATTGTACCATTCCAATTCCATTTTATCGGCGATTTCATAAGAAAGATCAATGGATTCATCCCGGATATTATTGGTTTGTTCAGGTGTACCTAACCATACCAGTTCTATTCGTTGGAATTCATGAACCCGATCCAAACCTTTGGCCCCTCCAGCTTCCCAGCGGTAGGTCCATCCACTTCTATCAAAGAATTTTATTGGTAACTCTTTTTCATCCACCACTTCGTGACTTAAAAATTCATAAAATGGTTCGCACTGGGCGGGAGCTATAACATAGGATGGGTCTTTTAGTCCTTCTTTTAAAAGATCAATGGGAACTTCTTTATTGATTATCAGATCATTTTTGAATTTTTCAAAGGTTTCCGGGTCTCTTTTTGGAGCAGAACAGTAATACATTCCCTCAGGGAGCCCTTCCAGGTATCTCATTTTATGCATTATGGGTATGGGGATTAATTTAGGGAATAGGCATTCCATAAAACCCATTTTATACACCATTTCCTCTAATAATATCTCTTCCAGGGCTCTCTGTAGAGCTACCAGCTGGGGGCCGTAGAACCACTGGCCACGACCAGGGAATTTTTTAACCCAACCCTGTTTTACAGCTTCTTCAGTGGGATCTCCTTTAAAAAGCGGCTTAATTTTTTTACTACGTGCTATTATTTCTCCAGGGGTGGCTTTGGTTACCTGGCGGGTTAGAATATCTGTAGGTTTTTCTGCAGAAGATTCTTCTTCTTCCTGCTTTTCCAGGGTAACATGCTTAATAATCCGATTGACGATATGTTTTCTTAGTTCTGATTCAGAGAGATTATGTAGCTCCACCACCACTCTATTTTCTTCTATTTTAAAATCAGAAATCTGAGGAAGACTCCGGGCCAGTTCCATATCTATATCATAACTACCTTCTTGGATAGGTATAATAATCTGGTAGCAGTTAACATGCATCTTCCTTATACCCAGATGATATTTTTTACCTAGAAGTTCACCTAATGGTTTTTTAATCCTTAAAAGGGCGTCATGTGCCCTGACTCTGTGCCCTGAATCTATTTGTAGTTTTAGTAAGGCCCCTTCAATATCCCAGCTGGTGATTTTAGCCCCTTCTTTTTTCTGATTTTCAGGAACACCCCGGAGCAGTAATTCACTATTAGCCTCTTTTATAAACTCTTTTAAGTCTTCTCTAGCATTTTCGGCATCTTTAGAGAAACTTATTTCGCCTTGAAGTATGAATTTCATTACTTTCACCTGTTATCATTTTAAGCATAATCAATAAAGATTCTTAAACTGGAACTCAAATTCATTTCATCTCATTTAACATTTTTTCCACTACCATCTCGCAGAAGATGAGGTCATCAGCACTAGCCAGGAAACTGCGAATTGATTCACCAGATAATTTAAATATTAACGTACTTCCCTGTATTTTGGAATTTACATAATTTATATTATCTGGTTTTAAAGATTCTAAAGCAATTTGGGCCTGCTTTTTTGTTTTATATTCCAGTTTGATATCTGCTTTAAAATTCATTATGAGAACCTTTATTGATTTTAATTAATGGTCTTATTTATTCCATATTTAAGATGTTTTCTGCTATTTTTTCTATAGAATCAAGTGCTGGCGAGTCATCATAATCCGTTAATGGCCTTCCTTCCATATCTGCCTTTATAACCATCTGATCACGAGGTATACTTCCAATTACTCCAATATCAAGTTCTTTTAGCTTCTGTTGAACAAATGATTCTTCTTCTTTAGTGGAGACCTTATTAATCACTGCCTGTATATTTTGTACTCCAATATCTCCGGCGAGTTTTTTTATTCTATGGGCGGTTTCCAGGGATTTTAAACCAGGTTCAACCACCACAATCATCATATCAACGGATTCAGCGGTTTTTCGCCCTAAATGTTCAATCCCGGCTTCCATATCCAGAATCACTATTTCATCTTTTTTTAAGATCATATGCCTTAAAATAGCCTTAAGGAGAACAGAAGCAGGACATATACAACCATCCCCTCCTTTATCCACAGTACCCATAACCAGCAGTTTCAATCTCCCTTCTGGATCATAATTAATGGAAAGAGATTCAGGAAGGTCACTTATTTTAGGGTTTATTCGGAATATTTCCCCAAAAGAGGAACCGGGTTCAGCACCGGTTCTATCCTTAATCAATTCTTTCATTTTTGATATAGGAGTAATATTCTCAGTGATGCCCAGGCTGGATGCCAGGTTCATGTCCGGGTCAGCATCAATGGCGAATACTTTATATGTCCGGGAAAATATACAGGATAAAGTACTTGAAAGGGTTGTTTTACCCACCCCTCCTTTTCCAGTTATAGCAATTTTCATTTGATAACACCTTCATTTAAGGTTATATTCATGGATTTAATTCGAATAGCTATTTAATTTAACTTAAAGGAGCTTTCACTAATTAAGATGATTAAGATGTATTTTTTATCTTTCTTCTTAATTAGTTCACTACATTTTTAAGTACCTTTTAATTAATAAATTAATTCAATTATAATAATGGTAAAGGTTATGGTATATATTTACCAGAATCATTATAAGAATATGTAAAGGCAATATTTATTAATGGTTATTTAGAAATTGAACTTAACTTAATCAAAGTTATCACTCTACAATTTTCTAGTATTTATTAATGAAATTTTTAAGGAGGATTATTTATGGTTCGAGCGTACACAAGAAAAGAGTACATTAGAAGAATCCCCGGTTCACGGATTGTTCAATATGATATGGGTAATTTATCTGCTGAATTTCCAGTATCTGTAAGTATAGCAGTTAAGGGTCCAGCCAGCATTTCACATAATGCATTAGAAGCGGCCAGGATTGCTTCAAACAGGTATATGCAGAGGAAAGCAGGACGAATGGGTTATCATTTGAAAATAAGAGTTTACCCTCATCACATTGTTCGTGAAAATCCTATGGCAACTGGAGCCGGTGCTGACCGTGTACAGGATGGTATGAGGAAAGCTTTTGGTAAGCCAGTTAGTTCCACTGCCCTGGTTAAAAAGGGACAGAAAATATTAACGGTTAAAACCAATAAGAAAAACTTCAAAGATGCTAAAGAGGCCCTGAGAAGAGCCGCTATGAAAATACCAGTTTCTTGCAGCTTCATTATTGAAAAAGGAGAAGAACTGGTAAAATAATATGAAAATGGATTTAACCGGTTCATAACCGGTTAAAATTTTATTATACTCTTATTAACTTTTTAAAAATTATAAATTCTGATATAAATTCATTTTCAAATTAAATAGAATTTAATCTCATACTTAACTTATCTAAATAAGCAAGAAATTTTAAGGGGATAAAATGAAATATGTGGCATTCTTTGAAGATCTAAACAAGGAAGATGTTGACATTGCTGGTGGAAAGGGAGCTAATCTGGGTGAACTTACCCAGGCAGGTATACCTGTTCCTTCCGGATTTGTGGTAACATCCGAAACCTATGATAAATTCATGAAAGACACTGGAATTTATGGAGAAGTAATGGGGTACCTGGATTCTTTAGACGTTAATAACAATAAAGAATTACAGGAAGCTTCTAAAAATATTAAAAATACCATTATAAATGCTGAAATTCCAGAAGACATTAACACCCTTATAATTGAGGCTTATAATGCTCTATGCCATAAAGTAGGAACAGAAAACACTTTTGTAGCTATCCGTTCATCTGCCACTGCAGAAGATTTACCGGAAGCTTCTTTTGCTGGACAGCAAGATACCTTCCTTAATATTAAAGGAGCAGAAGATGTTTTAAAATATGTTCAGAAGTGCTGGGCATCTCTTTTTGAAGCCAGGGCCATATTCTATCGAGAAGAAAACAACTTTGAACATTCCAAAGTTTACATTGCAGTGGTAGTACAGGAAATGGTGGATGCTGAAAAGGCAGGAGTCATGTTCACGGTACACCCTTCCACTGGGGAAGAAAAAATACTTATTGAAGGTTCCTGGGGATTGGGAGAGGCCGTGGTATCTGGAACAGTAACTCCTGATACCTACTGGGTGGATAAAGAAACTGGCGAAATTCTGGAAGAAACCATAAGTGAAAAAAACATCATGTTCCACAAAGATCCAGAACAGGGGAAAACCATTAAAACAGAAGTTCCTGATGAACTTAAAAAAAGAAGAGTTCTATCTGATATGGAATTAGCAGAATTAGCTGCCATGGGTAAAAAAATTCATGATCATTATCAGTTCCCTCAGGATACTGAATGGGCTATTGAAGGTGGAAAAGTCTTCATGCTCCAATCTCGACCAGTTACTACTTTAAATGGGCCTGATACTCTCATTGATGAATCAGAAGATGCTGAAAGGAATATCATTACTAAAGGCTTAGGTGCCAGTCCGGGTATGGCTGCAGGAGCAGTTAAAATAATCAGGAGTATTGATGAGCTGGATAAAATACAATCAGGCGACGTTCTGGTAACGGCCATGACCACTCCAGACATGGTCCCAGCTATGAAAAGGGCCAGCGGAATAATCACTGATGAAGGAGGAGTTACCTGTCATGCAGCTATTGTATCCCGGGAATTGGGAATACCCTGTGTGGTGGGAACTACTGATGCTAGTCAGATCCTTGATGAAAATCAGGTGGTAACTCTGGATGGTAATAAAGGGATTGTCTATGAGGGAAAACTAAAAGTTTCTACCAAAAAAGAAGAAGTAGAGGCTCCTGCTTTATCTCAAGCACCGGTACTTACAGTTACAGAAGTAAAAGTAAATGTTAGTATGGTTGAAGCTGCTCAAAAAGCCGCAGCTACCGGAGCAGATGGTGTGGGCCTTTTAAGAACAGAACACATGATGCTGGCCACTGGAGTACATCCTAAAAAATATATTAAAGATGGAAATGAGGCTGAACTGATTAATATTCTGGTGGAGAATATTCTAAAAGTAGTGGATGTCTTCTATCCCCGCCCGGTATGGTACCGTACTCTGGATGCCCCCACTGATGAATTTAAAACACTGGATGGTGGGCAGGATGAGCCCTATGAACACAATCCTATGCTGGGCTGGAGAGGTATTAGAAGGGAATTGGATGAACCTGAAATTCTTAAAGCGGAATTTAAAGCTATTAAAAAACTCCATGAACAGGGATACACCAATGTAGGTATAATGATACCTCTGGTTCAGCACCCTGATGAACTTAAGGAAGCTAAAAAAATAGCTGAAGAAGTGGGACTCAAACCTCAAAAGGATATAGAGTTTGGAATAATGGTGGAAACACCAGCAGCTGCCTTAATCATTGAAGACTTTATTGATGTGGGAATTGACTTTGTAAGCTTCGGAACCAATGACTTAACTCAGTATACACTGGCTATTGACAGGAATAATGAACATGTTGCCGGTTTGTATAGTGAAGGTCACCCGGCGGTCTTAAAACTAATTGAAAGGGTTATTAAAAAATGTGAAGCTGCCGGTGTAAAGACCAGTATCTGTGGTCAGGCAGGCAGTATACCTAAGATTGTGGAAAAACTGGTTGAATTGGGTATAAGCAGTGTTTCTGCTAACACTGACGCTGTAAACGAAGTGCGTCGAACAGTAGCCCGTAGTGAGCAAAAATTACTTCTTAAAGCTGCTAGAAAATTGGTTAAAGAGTAAATATACTCTTTTTCTTTTTTTTATATCCTGTATTTTTTTTAATCTATTTTCAGGTAATTTTATGGATAAAAAAGGACTCAGCCCGGGGCTGGTATTTGATAAACTCAAAAAATTCCAGGAAAATGACATGGACTACAAATCGGGTCGCATACTGGGGTCTATGTGTACCTGCGCCCATCCTGTTGCGAAAAAAGCATACTGTGATTTTTTAGAGTCTAACTTAGGGGATCCCGGACTTTTTAAAGGGACAAAAGCACTGGAAGATGAGGTTATATCTCTTTTAGGGTCCTTTTTAGGTTGTAAATCTGCATATGGTCATGTTATAACAGGGGGGACTGAAGGTAATCTTATGGCTATTCGTGCTGCCCGCAACATGGCCCGGATTAATTCACCTACCTCCTCGCCGGAAATAATTGTACCTAAATCGGCTCATTTTTCCTTTAAAAAAGCAGCAGATATTCTGGGCCTTAAATTAATGGAAGCAGAATTAGATGAAAACTACAAAATTGACTTAGACTCCGTTCAAGAATTAATATCTTCCCGAACTGTAGCTGTGGTAGGAGTAGCAGGAACAACTGAACTGGGGAAGGTGGACCCTATTGGGGAGTTATCCTGGATTTGTAATGAAAAAAATATCTATCTGCATGTTGATGCCGCATTTGGTGGTTTCATAATACCTTTCCTAAAAGAAATGGGATTTAAAATACCTGAATTTAATTTTAAATTAAGTGGTGTATCCTCCATAACGGTTGACCCTCATAAACTGGGTTTAACTCCCATTCCCACAGGATGCATCCTCTTCAGGGAAAAAAAATTTCTGGATGTAATGAGCATTGAAACTCCCTATCTGACTGAAAAACAACAGTCCACCATAGTAGGAACTCGAACTGGAGCTTCAGCAGCTGCTACCTGGGCTATTTTAAAATATATGGGTAAAGAAGGATATATGAAAATTGCCAGCAGTACTATGGAGGTTACAAATTTCTTAGCAAGAGAATTAACTAGTTCTGGATTTGAATTGGTAAGTGAGCCTGAATTAAATATAGTGGCTTTTAATTCCGGGAAAATCCCTGCAAAAGAACTTTCAACTAAACTCAAACAAAAAGGTTGGGTGGTTTCTGTATCAGCCTGTCCTCCTGCTATCCGGATTGTACTCATGCCCCATATAAGGCAGGAACATATAGTGGAATTCATGGATGACCTTAAGTCTATTCACAAAAGTGCTCTTTAAAATTACGTCCTGGCAACAATAAATCCATTTAAAATGACCTATTTTTAGATAAAATGACTTTTAATTATAATAATAATACCAGATTCTTCTATTCGATAAAAGTCCTGTGAAAATATAAATAAATTTCCATAACCTTAAAACTTTTATGGTGATTCTTATGATAAAAATAAAAACTCCTGTTGAATTGAAGGAACTAGAAGAATTAAGTGCCGGTGACCAGATTTTAATAAGTGGTGAAATCTTCACTGGCCGGGATGCGGCCCTTCCGAAATTAATTTCTTCTATAAAAAGAGGAGAAAAACTTTTAGAATTATCGGGATCAGTTATCATGCATACTGCAGTTAGTGATGCCGGAATAGCCCCTACAACCAGCAATAAAGAGGAAATAGAGGGTTCTATAGGGGAACTATCCCGTCAAGGGGTTCGCATTCACCTGGGTAAGGGTGCTCTGGGGAAAGAAACAATTAATGAATTAAAAGAAAATAGGGCCATATTTGCAGTCACCCCTCCCGCAGCTGCCCTTTTAAGTAGTAAAGTCATATCTAAAAAAGTAGTGGCCTTCCAGGAAGAGGGAATGGAAGCTATTCACAACTTGAAAGTGGAAGAAATCCCGGCAATTGTAGCTATTGCTCATGGAAAATCTATTTATTAATTATTATGGGGATGGTTTACCAAATGCTATATCTCCTGCATCACCCATTCCGGGTATTATATAACCCTCTGCATTGACTTCTTCTTCCACCGAGCAAGTGTAAATCTCTAAATCAGGATATTTACTCTTTATTTTATCTAAACCAATCCTGGAAGAAATAACTGAAAACAAGACCATTCTTTTTGGCTTACCATACCTCTCCAGCACTTTTAAAATCAGATCCATGGTATTACCTGTGGCCAGCATAGGGTCTGCCACGATTACTATTTTTTGATTTAAATCAGGAATCTTAACATAATCCATTTTAACCCGGAAAGGGGGTTTTTCTTCCCTCCAGGCCCCAATCACTCCGGTTTGAGCTTCAGGGAAAATTCGCATAATTCCATAACTAAGGGGCAGTGATGCTCGGAGCACACTGATTATTACCATATCTTCCCTTTCCTTAATCTTTATTCCATCAGCTACACCCAGGGGAGTTTCTACTTCTATTGATTTGGTATTGAGGGTATTTGCAAATTCATATGATATCAATCTACCAATTTCCATGATTCCCATTCTGAAATGACTGGAATCAATTCCTTTTCTTCTTATTTTGCTTAAACGTTCCTGAACCAGCAAATGATTAACTATTTTTAACATATTTTAGTTCCTGTGATTTAGATAGCAATAACTTAATTATATTGGCTATGCTTGATAGCTTTTGTTGTATTAAAATAATCCCTTAGATTGTAATAAAATTCTAAAATGAGGTATTATAGGAAATTATATGGGCTTTTAATTAAAAAAATATTCAAAGAAAGATGATTCTTAAATAGAAAAACTATTGTTTAAAAGGGGTATGAGGGTGAATTCCAAAAAAATAATTTTAATTGTGGGATTACTGGCGGTTCTAGGAGTGGCCTTATTTTTAGTGTGGCCACAGCCAATTGAAGAAGAAGGATTCCAACCAGAGGTAGTGGTGGATGGACTTAACATTCCCTGGGCTATTGATTTTCTCCCGGATGGGCGGATGATATTCACTCAAAGGGAGGGAAAAGTTAGTATATGGGATGGTGAATCCCTGCAGGAGGTGGGGACTATAGATGTAGTGGCCCAGAGCGAATCCGGGCTTTTGGGAATTGCTGTTGATCCTGAATTTAATGACAATAATTATATCTACCTATATTACACCAGTGTTAACGATAATCGTATTTCACGCTTTACACTGAATAACCAGCTGGAAGATGAAACCGTGATTCTGGAGGGCATTCCGGCTAATCCCATTCATGATGGGGGCCGCCTTAAATTTGGCCCTGATGGCAAACTATATGCCACTACCGGTGACGCGGGTCAAACGGAATTATCCCAACAAATCGACTCCCTGGCTGGAAAAATACTTCGTTTAAACAAAGACGGATCTATACCTGAAGATAATCCATTTGGAAATTATGTATGGTCCTATGGCCACCGAAACCCCCAGGGAATAACCTGGAATACAGAAAACGGGCTGATGTATGCTGCTGAACATGGATCCCGACAAAATGATGAAGTTAATCTTATTATTAAAGGAGGAAATTATGGATGGCCATTAGAAGAATGTGATAGTCCTGAAAGCCAGTTTATTCAACCTATAAGCTGTTACAATAATTTCACACTGGCCCCATCTGGCCTGGTATTTTTCCAGGGTAAATTGTATGTGGCTGGATTAAGGGGTAATCAACTCCGACAGATAATACTATCTGCTGATGGGAGATCTGTTCTGGAAGAAAATGCACTATTCACCAATCTGGGCCGTATCAGGGATGTAGTGGTTCATGAGGACTACCTTTATATTTCCAGTAGTAATCGTGATGGGAGGGGTGTTCCTAAAGTGGATGATGATAAAATAATTCGTATAAAGGTTAATTGATTAAAAGCCATAAAATATGGCTTTATTTTTTATAAAAGATTCAATAATCCATTTAATTTATAAAAATATCAAGGATCATTTTTTTTAGTTAAAACCTCTTTACCTTCTGCCTTAGGGACTACTTCTAAGTCAGCTCCTTCAAATTTCAGTTCAAATTCTTTGCCTTCCATCAACATATGTAAAAAAACCCCCAGGGATGAAACTTCTGAATGAGGTTGATTGGTGATGGAAACATTCCAGTCAGCAGATTTATAAACTTTGGTAGGAACCCGGGAACCCCCCACCACTACTAACTTTTTTTTACCTGTTTTTTGAATTTCACTTACCACTTCCTGTACTGGAGAACCATACATGGTAAGATGGACTACTTCTCCTCCCTGTTTTTGCCATTCTTCCATATAATTATCCCAGTTCTTCTTATAGTTTATTGAAAAAGATCCTCCCCACCTTTTAACCACATCTTCTACATTTTCCATTAATTTCTGGTCTTTTTCTCCACTTAAAATAATATCAGATGCTCCAAATGCCCTTGCTGTAAGACAAACATGGGTAGTGATTCTGGCATCTCTTCTTCTACGATGATCCAATCTTAAAATACTTATATTCATTTTATAATCCACCAGTAATTAAAATCTCTATTATATGGGTTGATTCCCGGAAATTTATCGCCATTCCGGCCTAATATACATAACTTTAGTTGAACAAGTCAAACTTAACCTATCCACATAAATGCAATTAACATGCTTAAAAGTGAAACCATACGTGCTATTTCATTGGTAGCCCCTAAAACATCACCAGTAGCATTTTTAAAATGTTTTCGGGCCATAAGGGCTACATAAATTCCCGCCAGAATACTAAATATGATTCCAACTATTCCTACACTTCCTAAGAGCAGGAAACCAATTAAAAGACTTATAATGACTATTATGCTCATTGAATAAGGGTTCATAGCTTTAATAAAATATTTACCTGTGCCCTGTTCTTCGGGGGATGAGATGGTGCAGCAGCTAACTAGCGCTAGTTTGGCCCCTATTTCTGATATAACAAGAGCATAAAATAGGTTCATACTGGGCAGAGAAGCTATAGTGGCCACTGTTATGGCTGCCACAATAAAAAATATAGAAATCCCTCCGGTACCTATGCGGGGATCTCTCATAATTTCAATCTTTCGCTCAGGAGCTCCATGTGCCATAAGAGCATCTCCCATATCTATAAGTCCATCCAGGTGATGAAAACCGGTGAAGTATAGGGCGAAGCTATATACTATGGTGGAGATTATAAGTGGAGGCAACATAATATTCTGCAGGACCAATCCCACTAACCCTACCAATGCTCCAATTAAGCCACCAATTAAGGGCCACATCCAGGTATATCTTGCCATATCCTTTATACTGGTGTGGATATTCAGAGGTATTACTGTGGAAAATGATAAAAGTCCGGCTATACTTATATACCATGCTGTCTTTTTTAGATTATTATCTGTTACTGGGGTTTTTTTAACTGGCTTATCAGGGGTGGACATTTATTATTCTCCCGGTGTTCAATAACTTAAATAAAAAAATCGTAAGGGTTTTGATCTGTAATCATTAATTCTGGCCATAGCTTTTTTATAATTTAATTTATATATTCTCCACCTGTTTTAAATTCAATTTTTTCAAAATCTCTATATTTATCCTATTCTTCAAATATTTTAGACATGCATCCTGCCACCAGACCGGCAAATACATCATCCAGCATAGGCCCTAAAGTGGATAAAATACCGGGCTTTAATTCATCATAACGCTTAAAATTGAAAATAGCTTTTGTTCCTGCAATTTGATTGGCTATGGCCATTCCCAATACCTCATCACTGTAAAGGTAAGCGGGATCATCATCTACATTTACTTCTCTTAAACGATGATGCTTAAAATCCTCTTCCACTCTGATACCGGCCATGATAAGAGCTATCACATTTATGTCTGCTAAAGATTTTAAAATTTGTTTACCCAGGGCTTCTTTTAGCTCAGGACTAATCTCTACTCCCACACAAAGCTCCATTCCTGCATTCACCAGGTCTTCCATGGTAACACCAGATTCATAAATAAAATCAAGGATTCCTTTTGAGAAATTAGACTCATTAAAAGCTTTTTTACTGTTTTCAACCATAATGTGCTTAATTGATTCTGATAGCTCTCTTTCAAAAGAGAGATTTTCAACAGGATTTCCTTCCAAAGAACCGGTTTCATTTTCTATAACCGAAGCTACCACCAGACAATCATCATCTGCATGATTTTCCACTAATAAAGGGACACCTTTCATATTTTCTATTTGTTTTTTAGTCTCAACTGCTGTCTTAAAGCATTTTAAAAGTGCAGCAGAAGTCAGGTTTTCATGTATGATTAGCAGGTGGTGTAAGGACCAGGGTAAATAATCACTACCTTCTTGATAAATAAGGTTTAAAGAGTCTGAAATAGGATTTAATTTAATGGAATTTGCCTTAAAAGTAATTAAACTAATCCTGTCGGTAGAGGTAATAAATAAACCTTCATCAAAGGGGTGATTAATAAGTGAAAATTTTCCTTCAATGTTATTCTCTTTCAGTAATGATTCCAACTCAGCGATTCTCAGGGAATTTGTTTTATTTTCCTCGGTCTGATTAATTATGATGTTTTGAACTCTATTTAATCCGCCCCCTATGTCACATATTCCCATAACCAAAAAACCTTTCTTTCTGTTAATAATTATCGTTTGAGGGTTTTTATAGATTAAAACATCACTTATATTGATCTTTTCCATATAGTCACTCCATCACCAATAATATTATAATGTGGAATACATATTTAATAAAGGGTGTTAATATGAAAGTTCATTTACGGGTTTTTGTGGAAATTGAGAACCTGGGAAAGGTGATGAATTCTCTGACTAAATCAGGGGTCACCGGGTTTTATATAGTGGAATACAGGGGAATTTCACCTCAGGAATGGCAGGGATTTAATATCAAAGAAGATCCTGAATCAGCCATATCCATTATAAAAGACTATGCCAGGGATGCAGTTCAGGTTTGTTCAGTACTTGATGAAGAAAAGGTACAACCAATCATCGATGAAATCGGGTTGATTTTGAAGGATGAAAAATATACCATTGTGGAAATTCCCATCCGGCGCATTATTGTAAATAAGGGAGCTAAGGATATATAATTAAATAAATTATTTTTTTATAGGCTAGGGAATAAGGGAAGCCTGATAACTACCTAAGCCTGCAATATTATTATTTTTCAATTAAATACATTATTAAGCTAGTAAGATAACTCTTTAAAGGAAAGTTGGCCATGGTAGTAATAATTGATCCTCAAAATGCAGGAATATCTGGAAATATGGTTTTAGGTGCTTTACTTGATTTGGGGGCCCACTTAAATGAAACTAAAGAAATAATGGAATACTCTGCTTCCCTATTAGGGGAAGTTGAAGTAAAAATATCTTCTATTAATAAAGCAGGAATCAAATCCACCTATGTACAGGTTGATGCTAAAGATACTAAACCTATTTACTATAATGAATTTAAAAAAAAACTGGACAATATTAATCATGACCTGCTGGATGAACAGGTAATTGATTTTGCCAGGGAAGTATTCCATAGAATAGCTGTTGGTGAATCACAAGCCCACGGGACTTCTTTAGATAATACCCATTTCCATGAAGTAGGAGCAGCAGATGCCTTAGCAGATGTTGTAGGGGCCAGTTTTGCCTATCATCAATTAAAACTCCATCATGAAAAAATATATTCACTCCCGGTGGCTCTGGGTGGTGGGACTATCCAGGGGGCTCATGGAAGAATGCCCATACCTGCCCCTGCTACTTTAAATATTTTAAAAGGAGCTTTAACCATGGGGGGGCCGGTTCACAGTGAACTGACCACACCTACCGGAGCATCTATTTTAATGAGTATGAAAGACGAATTTAAAACATTCCATCCGGTATTTTCACCCTCCGAGGTGGGTTATGGTGCAGGAACCATGGATCTGGACTTCCCCAATGTACTTCGTATAATAAGAGGCTCTTTACCTGTGGAACAGGATAAAATCTCATTGCTGGAGACCAATTTAGACCACCTCAGTGGAGAAGTAATGGGCCACCTCTTTGAAATATTAAAAAACGAGGGAGCTCTGGATGTATCCATCATCCCCAGTATAATGAAGAAAAACAGACCGGGTCAGCTTTTAAGGGTGATATGTAAATCTAAAGATTCAAATAGGGTTACAGAATCTATATTCAAAGAAACAGGGACCCTGGGGGTGAGAACCTTTCCATTAATTCACCGCAGTGTACTGCAGCGAAAGATCATACCTCTGGAAGTTGATATTAATGGCAGGCACCAGATGAACTTTAAAGTGGGAATGCGGGATTCTAAAATAATAACTGCCCGGGTGGAGTATGAGGATGCCCGCCACATATCCGCAAAAACAGGAATCCCTTTAAATGATGTGATGGTTCAGGCTAACGAGGCCTTTAAAAAGCAATTTGATAATGATAAATAAAAATTTTTACTTTATTTAACTTTAAGGAGAGTTATCATGCATTCATCTAAAAAAAAAGCAATTGCAGTACTTTCGGGGGGACTGGATTCTACTGTGGCCACAACATACTTCCATAAGCAATACCAAATTCATGCCCTGACTTTCGATTATGGACAGAGAAGTTCTAACCGGGAAATAGAGTCATCCAGAGAAATATGTAAGGAGCTAAATATTAAACACACCGTCATGGATTTAAGCTGGCTGGGTAAACTGGGAAAATCGGCCTTAACTTCTCAGGATAGGGAGGTACCGAGTCTTAAAAATGAAGAACTGGATGATAAACAAATTTGTGATGATACGGCCCGAAAAGTATGGGTTCCTGGAAGGAACATTGTATTTACTGCTATTGCAACTGCATTTGCTGAATCTGAGGATGCAGAGATAATTATAGTTGGTTGGGATGAGGAAGAAGCAACTACTTTCCCTGACAACTCTCGGGAGTTTTTAGATGCTTTCAATCAGACCCTGGGAATAGGTACCCTGGAAGGAGTACAGATTGCAGCTCCATTAATTGATCTATCCAAAAAAGAAATAGTGGAGCTGGGGCATCAAATAGCCGCGCCTATGGAATTTAGTTATTCCTGTTATATGGGGACTGAACATCACTGTGGAACATGCGAATCATGTATGAGAAGAAAGAGGGCATTTTTAAATTCTAATATTGAAGATAAAACTATTTATGAGTAATGTAAATAATTTATTTTCATAAATATCTATAATAGAATCCCAAGCATATTAGCGTTATTTTATATTTTAAATTATTTTATTCTAATTATGAGTAATAGAAAACAAAGTGTTATCCCATATAATACCTAAATTAATATTTTATAATTATCATACTTATCAATCAAAAGGGGAATGGAATATGGAGCAGGAAAATAAGATACTACTACCCATTCTAATTTTAGCTTTATTGGGATTAGGGTTACAATCAACAGGTTTAACTGATTGGGGTATCATGCTGGATGAAAGCTTTAATTTTAATTCAGATGATATTATTTCAGGGTCAGGTGGGGGATTATTGGACATTTTTAACTTTTATTTACCTGTTATTCCATCTGAAGAAGTTCCAGAATATAAAGCTTCTGCTATTACTTTAAACCAATCTATTATTGATTATGAGTCCTGGGAAAAAGTAAAGGTAACCGGTGAAATTACAAATAAACGTATAAATTATGATGGCACCGTTGATATTATTTTAAAAGTTTCTGAAATTCCAGGATATCATTACATTTACTTGAGTTATTCTCAGGATATGCCTTTCCAGATAGGTGATAACATTACTGCTTATGGGCAATTTTCAGGAAGGTGTGATGATGAAGATTTATCACCAGAGAAAATGATACCTCTGGTAAGGACAGTTTACATAGAAAAGATTGATAACTGAATTGTTTAAAAATAGAATTAAATTTTTTTTAGAAATATTAAAAAATAGGAGATTTAATCAAAAAAATAAAAATTTGTATCTAAAACATGAATTATTTCAGATACCTAACCTATAACTAGCAGGGTGTCACCGGCATTTACCGTTTCACCTTCAGCAGTTAATATATCTTTCACTTTTCCACTGTGGGTGGCATGAATATCATTTTCCATTTTCATGGCCTCAATAACTGCTACCACATCCCCTTCATTAACCTTATCTCCTATGTCCACCTTCAATTTAAGAATCATTCCTTGCATGGTAGAGGTAACTCCTCCTTCTACAGGGCCATTGTTACTGGATGCAGTTCCTGTTTCTTCAATTGAGATAAAACCAGTAGGGACTATTTTTACATCAAATAAGTCTCCATCTACTTCCACACTATATTCTGACGGAATTTCTACTGGTCCAGAGTATCCTGCGGAATCCTCAGGAGGGGCTAAAATTTCTTCTTCAGCTTCTCCTTTTAAAAATTTAGGGGCTATGGCCGGGTAGAGGGCCAGAGTAATGATGTCCTCTTCTTTAGAGATTATATTTGCTTCTTCCCCTTCTTTTTTATATCTTTCCCATTGTGGTTCCAGAATATCAGCAGGTCGGGTATCAATAGGCACTTCTTCCCCTATGATTTTTTTTGCTATTTTTTTATCCACCGGGGCAGGTGGCCTTCCATAGAACCCTTTGAAGTATTCCTTTACTTCATTGGAAACCATTTTGTACCTTTCTCCACCTAAAATATTCATCACAGCCTGGATACCAACTATCTGACTGGTCGGAGTTACCAGAGGAGGATACCCCATTTCCTGCCTTACTTTTGGCATTTCTTCCAGGACGTCTTCATAACGATCCAGAGCATTTTGATCCTTTAACTGGGAGACCAGATTGGATAACATTCCACCAGGGATCTGGTAAATCAATACATCGGTGTCAATTTGTTCAGCAATGGGATCCAGAAGACTGCTATATTTTTTCTTGATTTCTTCAAAATACTTTTTAATACGGGTTAAAGTTTTTAAATCAATACCCGTATCATAGGGGGTATCTTTTAGAGCAGCCACAATACTTTCTGTAGGTGGCTGAGAAGCTCCCCAGGACAATGGAGAAATTGCAGTATCAATTATGTCCACCCCTGCTTGACAGGCAGCATAATAACTCATGGGAGTCATACCACTGGTACAGTGACAGTGTAAATTCACCATTAAATCAGTTTCTTCTTTTAAGGTTTTAACCAATTCGAATGTATCATGGGGTGAAATTAGACCTGCCATATCCTTAATAGCCACCGAATCACAGTTTAAAGCTTCTAATTCCTGGGCAAATTCCACATATTTTTCCATAGTGTGGTAAGGGCTGGTGGTATAACTTATTACTCCTTGTACATGAGCTCCCTGGTCTTTAGCTATTTTAATAGCGTATTCCATATTTCTTATATCATTTAAAGCGTCAAAAATTCTGAAAATATCAATACCATTTTCATAAGATTTTTCCACGAATTTTTTTACTATGTCATCCGGGTAATGTTTATAACCTACCAGGTTCTGTCCCCGTAGAAGCATCTGTAGGGGGGTCTTTTTAACATGTTCTTTGAGGCTACGTAGCCTTTCCCATGGATCTTCATTTAAATATCTTATACAGGTATCAAAGGTGGCACCACCCCAGGCTTCCAGAGAATAAAACCCTGCATTGTCCATTTCCTCTGCAATGGGAAGCATATCTCGGGTTCTCATCCGGGTAGCCAGAAGTGACTGGTGTGCATCCCGAAATGCAGTCTCTACGATTTTTATTTTTTTCATCATGACCCTCACAAGAAATACTTTAAATAATTCAAAACTTAGAATATCTTTATATAGTTAGTAAGTACTACCTTAAATACTTCTCAAAAATCCATGCCCCGGTTTTTTAGTTTCTTATACTTATACTAAGGATATTTATAATTTATCAGTTTATATTATTATTTTTTTCATCCCTTTTATTCAGGGTAAGATTTTGAATAATATTCTAATTTCGCAAGGATTTTAATTGAAAAATATTATATCTTAATAAGAATAAGGTGCATATTTGATCATTAATTAATCAGCAATAGCTTACTTTTTTCAACTTTTGATTGAATCTATAGAAAAATTTATATGGCAGGTCATACAACCTTCACCTATCAAACTTAATCGGAAATATGCTTCCGTATTCCGATAACGGTTTGTATTAAAAAATTTTAAGAGAGTTTGCTATGGTAAGAAAAATTGCAATATATGGAAAAGGTGGAATTGGAAAATCTACAACTCAACAGAATACTGCTGCTGCTATGGCAGAATTTCAGGATCAAAATGTAATGATACATGGCTGTGATCCAAAAGCAGACAGCACCCGGCTGGTATTGGGTGGAAAAATGCAGACCACCATGATGGATACCTTAAGAGAACTGGGGGAAGAAGGATGTACACCTGAAGCAGTGGTTGAAACTGGATTTAAAGGAATAAAATGTGTAGAATCTGGAGGGCCAGAACCAGGGGTGGGCTGTGCTGGCCGGGGAGTAATCACCGCCATATCCCTTATGGAAATGCATGGAGTATATGAGGAAAACCTTGATTTTGTATTCTTTGATGTACTGGGGGATGTGGTATGTGGAGGATTTGCCATGCCTGTTCGAGATGGAAAAGCTGAAGAAATATATATAGTCGCTTCTGGTGAAATGATGGCTCTTTATGCGGCTAATAACATCTGTAAAGGTATGGTAAAGTACGCCCATCAAAGCGGGGTACGATTAGGGGGAATAATATGCAATAGTCGTAATGTGGATGGTGAAATGGAATTAATGGAAGAATTCTGCGAAAAAATTGGGACTCAGCTTATTCATTTTGTCCCCCGGGATAATATTGTCCAAAAAGCAGAATTCAATAAAAAATCAGTTATTGAATTTGATCCGGAATGTAACCAGGCCATGGAATACAAAGAACTGGGACGCAAAATAATTGAAAATAAAAATTTCGTAATCCCCACCCCTATGTCCATGGATGAAATGGAAGAACTGGTGGTTAAATACGGGGCCCTGGATTAAAAAGGAGAAAGTCAGATGAAAATGATTAGAGCAATTGTAAGGCCAGATAAAGCAGAAGAAATAGTGGATTCTTTATCAGAAGCAGGACATGTAGCCCTTACTAAAATGGATGTAATAGGTCGTGGAAAACAAAAAGGAATACAGCTGGACCAGGTTTACTATGATGAGCTACCTAAGGTGATGCTGCTACTGGTAACTGAAGATGAAGATACCGGAAAAATAATTGATTTGATAACAGAATCTGCCTACACTGGAAATTTTGGAGATGGAAAAATATTTGTAAGCCCAGTTGATGATGCATTTACCGTTAGAACTAGAACCAGGGGATTATGAATATTTAGAAAATACTTTCATTTATTCAATAAATTGCCTTAAAATCAATGCAGGTGATCAAAATAAAAGAAATAATTGCCATTATTCGGCCTAATAAAATGACTGATACCAAAGAGGTTTTAAATGCCCTTGGATTTCCAGCTATGACTGCTAATCGAGTAATGGGCCGGGGTAAACAAAAAGCCATAATTGGAGAAGTATCATTTGAGATCCAAAAAAAAGAACTCTTAAACGAAGAGGGAACCATGCGTTACATTCCCAAAAGATTACTGTCTCTAATTGTGGATGATGAAGATGCTTCTCTGGTGGTAGAAGCCATAATGAGGGTTAATCAAACAGGAAATAGAGGGGATGGGAAAATCTTTGTATTGCCTGTTGAAGAAGCAGTAAGGGTTAGAACTAAAGAAAACGGAATTGAAGCCATAAGCTAATAAATATCCATTAAATGACTTATCAAAATAAAATAAAAATTATAAAAACTTTTTAAGAAAATTAGGAGAATAATTATGCCTCATGACCTTTTTGAAGTGGATAAATCTATTCCTGAAAGAAAAAAACACATTTATATTAAAGATAATGCCGACCCTGATCAGGAAATTCCTTCCTGTAACACCAAAACCATCCCGGGATGCATGACTGAAAGGGGATGTGCTTTTGCCGGGGTTAAGGGAGTTATTACTGGGGCCGTAAAGGATGCTGCCCACGTGGTACACTCACCAGTAGGATGCACCGCCTATGGATATGGAACTAAAAGATATCCAACCACTCCAGACATGCCTGATGGTGGGAAATTTCCTCTGGAAAACTTTAATCTGAAATATATTATGGGAACAGATCTTAAAGAATCGGATGTGGTGTTCGGAGGTATGAAAAAACTCAGGCAATCCATATTAGAAGCTGCAAAAGAATTTCCTGAAGCAAATGCCATATATGCTTATGCTACCTGTACCACTGGTTTAATCGGGGATGATATGGATGGGGTGGTTAAAGAACTATCTGAGGAATTGGGAAAAGATGTGGTGGCTTTCAATGCCCCTGGATTTTCAGGACCCACCCAGTCCAAAGGACACCATGTGGGTAACCACACTCTTTTCCAGCACCTGGTGGGGACTAAAGAACCCCCGGAAACCACACCTTATGATGTTAACCTCATTGGAGAATACAACATTGACGGAGATTTGTGGATACTTAAACCCTATTTTGAGGAGATGGGGATTAATATTCTCAGCACTTTCACCGGGGATTGCTGTCATGACGAGATCTGCTGGATGCACCGGGCAAAACTAAGTTTGGTTCGCTGTCAGAGATCAGCCACCTACATAGCAGATCTCATTGAAAAGAAATACGGCGTACCCTACATGAAAGTGGACTTTTTTGGCCCTACTTACTGTGCTGAAAATTTAAGGGCCATTGGAAAGCATTTTGGACTAGAAGATAAGGCAGAGGCAGTAATAAAAGATCGTATGGATAAGATAAAGCCTGATTTAGAATTATATAAGGAAAAATTGCAGGGTAAAAAGGTATGGGTTTTTTCAGGAGGTCCTAAAAACTGGCACCTTCCCCGTCCACTGGAAGAATGCCTGGGGATGGAAGTGGTGGCCGTATCCACCATGTTTGAACATGAAGATGGTTATGAAAAAATCAAAGAAAGGGTAAAGGAGGATACGGTTATTGTGGATGACCCTAACTCTCTGGAAATGGAAGAGATTGTAGAAAAATATCAACCGGATATAATGTTATCCGGGGTTAAAGAAAAATATCTGGCTCATAAACTACAATTACCCTGCGTACTTATCCATTCCTATGAAAACGGACCTTACATCGGATTTGAAGGATTTATAAATCTGGCAAAGGATATTTATGCTTCAATTTACAACCCGGTGTGGGATCTGGTGGAGTTCAAGGAAGAGGTAGAAAAAACCCCGAAATTAATTGAAGAAGTTGAATCAGGTGATAATATAAAATTAAAGGCAAAATAAGGTTTTAAATCTATTAATATATTTCATTAATACTGGGATGGAAAATTTAAAGGATATTGATGATCCTATATTATAATCGCTGGTGGAGGCGGGATATAAGGATTTCAATTACAGGTGATGATTAAATGAGTGAGGTAAAAGTAACTAAAAGAGAGAGGAATGTTATTATAAATCCCCTGGTAACCTGTCAACCACTGGGGGCTATGTTTGCAGTAGCAGGTATAAGCAGGGGTCTTCCACTGGTCCATGGTTCACAGGGATGTTCTACCTTTGTTAGATATGGGTTTTCCCGTCATTTTCGGGAACCATCTGAAATTGCAGTAACTTCTTTGCATGAAGATGCGGCTGTATTTGGGGGAAGAAGAAATCTGATATCTGGATTGGGAAATTTAGCATCCAGATTTACTCCTGATTTGATTGGTGTGGTTACTACCTGTTCTAGTGAAATAATTGGAGATGATGTGGATGGTTTTATTAAAACTGCCCGACAGGAAATCAAAGAAAGCCTGGGGGAAAATGCAGCGGAAAAAATAAAAATTGTTGCTATTAACACTCCTAGTTTTGTGGAACACCACTACCGGGGATACGATAATGCCATAAAGGCTATGGTAGATCAGGTGGCCCTAGAACCAGCTAATGGTAATGATAAATTGAATATTATACCGGGAATAGTAAATCCGGGGGATATCAGAGAGATAAAGCACATACTGAATATGATGGGTCAAGAAAGTATAATGCTTACCGATACCTCTGATCCATTTGATTCTCCATTAAGACCCGGCTCTACGCAGTTTAAACCATACTATCCCAAAGGAGGTACTCCTGTTCAGGAACTGGAAGATTGTTCAAATAGTTCAGGAACCATATCCTTGTGTAATTATGGTGCCCAGGCAGCCGGGGTACTGGAAAGAAAATATAAAGTTCCTTCCACTATAGGTCCCTTTCCCATTGGACTACAAAATACAGATCAGTTTCTAAGAAACGTTAAAAAGTTCAGTGATGCGGAAATAACTGATGAATTACTGGATGAACGAGGATTACTGGTTGATTCCATGGCAGATATTACTTCCCGTTATCTTTTTGGAAAAACAGCTGCTATTTATGGTGATCCTGATATGGTTACTGGAATTGCTGGATTTGTCTGTGAGCTGGGCATGACCCCTCAGCTGGTATGTACTGGAGTCGAAAACCAGGAATTTGTAGATGACATGAAAGAAGTTTCCAAAAAAGCAGATGGCAAGGTTGAAATAATGTATGGCCAGGATTTAAGGTCCATGGAAGTAAGACTGGAGGAAGAACCAACCGATATCATAATTGGTCATTCGGATGGCAGATTAATAGCCAGAGACCTGGACATACCTTTAGTCAGAGTTGGTTTCCCGGTTTATGACAGGGTAGGTTATCATAGAGTTCCTATTGTAGGTTATAGGGGGGGAATAAACCTCCTGGACCGAATAACCAATACGGTACTGGAAGAGTACTATGATCCAGTTCACTGGAAACTACAACAATAAATTATTTTAAAAGAATGGAATATAATTTTTCCATTTTATTTATTAGCAACCTAAAGGTCATTAAATGGCAAAAGAACAACATAAAAAGGTAGATACTACTAAAAATGGTGAAAATGGGAGGATATTAGAATTTTCTCCCCTTCCGGATAAGGTTATAGATACCCTTAAATCACGTGAAAAACACCGCTGTTTTAAAAAAGAAGGGAAACAATCCGCCCCTGATTGTAATAAATCATCCATCCCAGGGGCAGTTACCCAGAGATCCTGTGTTTATGGTGGGGCCCGGGTGGTGTTGATGCCCATTACCGATGCAGTGCACCTGGTCCATGGACCCATAGGATGTGCATCCTGCACATGGGATATCAGAGGGAGCCTAAGTTCCAGCAGTAAATTATACAAAACCGGATTTTCTACTAACTTACAGGAAAAAGACATAGTATTTGGGGGCGAAACAAAACTTATGGATATCCTCCTGGAAATAAACAGGTTATATCACCCTCCTGCTATATTTGTCTATGCCACCTGTGTGGTGGGTATCATTGGAGACGATCTTAAAAAAGTATGTGAATTGGCTCAAGAAAAAACTTCAACTCGAATAATACCGGTTCAATCAGAAGGATTCAGAAGCTTCAATAAGTCGCTGGGGCATCAATTAGCCGGTGATGCATTACTGGATTATTTAATCGGTACTTCCACTAAAGCTTCCCAGAATCACCCTTTTACCCTGAATATTGTGGGAGAATTTAATGTGGCCGGGGATTTATGGGGCATAAAACCATTACTGGAAAAAATGGGCATACATGTACTTTCTACCCTAACTGGAGATTCCCGGGTGGAGGATATTTCACGATCCCATCAGGCCCATCTTAATATTGTTCAGTGCCAGAAGTCCTCTAATTACATTGCCCGGCAGATGGAAAAAAAATATGATATTCCCTATCTCAAGGTTAACTTCTTTGGAATAGAGGATACCGTAAGCTCACTGCAATCGATTGCCCGGTTTTTTAATAATCCTGAAATGTTAAAAAAGACAGAACAGTTAATAAAAGAGGAAATAAATAGGGTAGAAGATGCTATTAAACCTTACCATAGAATACTAAAAGGCAAAAAAGTAGCGGTTTATGTGGGAGGAAATAAAGCATGGTCCCTTGTAAGAGCCTTTGAGGAATTGGGCATGGAAGTGATTATGACCGGGACTCAGAATGGACTACCTGAAGATTATCAGAAAATCAGAGACACGGTACAGGAGGGAACATTGATCGTGGATGATGCGCCGGTCAGGGAACTTTACCATTTACTGAAAAAATATAAGCCTGACCTGGTGATTTCAGGTGCTAAAGAAAAATATATGGCCCTGAAAATGGGAATACCCTTTTGTGAATTTAATCATGACCGCATAACCTCTTTTTCTGGGTTTCAGGGATATATAAATTTTGCTAAAAATCTGGATCAGGCGGTATCCAGTCCGGTATGGAATTATACTAAAAAAGAACTTAAAACTAGAATTAATGAATTTAATGGGGTTAAAAATGCCAAAATCTGAAAACAACTTACAGGATGGCTGTGGAGGTTTTTCCACTAAAGATGTGGAAAATTCTCTCGCCTGGAAGGGAATGATTTCTCCATCGGCGGATAAGAAGTTTGCAGTTATTAACCCTGCTCGAATGTGCCAACCTTTAGGGGCGGTACATGCGCTTTTAGGAGTAAAAGGTGCTATGCCTTTGATACATGGGTCCCAGGGATGCAGTACCTATATGCGGTTCCAGCTATGTCGTCATTTCCGGGAACCTATAAATATTTCCTCCACTTCCATGAGTGAAAGTACAGTGGTTTATGGGGGCGAGAAAAATCTTATTAAAGCACTGGACATCATAACCCGGCAATATAAACCAGAACTTATTGGAGTTACTTCCAGCTGCCTTACCGAAACTATAGGGGATGATATGGAACTAATAATTGCTAATTTCCTTAAAAGTAATAATGATTTTCCAGTAATTCCCATCTCCACTCCCAGTTATACTGGATCTCATGTGGAAGGTTATAATCAGGCCTTGAGGGCCCTGGTAGAAAAATTAGTAAACCCGGTTTCTGTGCGTCATTCCGGGGAAAAATCAACCATTGGATCCACTTACACTGATAAAAAATTGAATAACTTAAGAGGAGACCCTAAATATACGAATAAAAATTATAATGGCAAAATAAATTTGATAACGGGATTGATATCTCCCTCTGATGTTTTTAGTATGAAAATTCTCTTGCAGGAAATGGGACTGGAAAGCATTATTCTAACGGATACTTCCCAATCACTTCATTTGCCTTTAAATGGTGAAATTAATTTTATTCCTTCACAGGGGACCACCATTGCTCAAATAAAAGATACAATTCATTCCAGGGCCACTATATGTATATCCCGGCATGCTGATTCTGCAGGAATATTTCTGGAAAAAAATTTCGGGGTTAAATTAATTAATATTCCATTACCAGTGGGTTTAAGTGCCACTGACCATCTGGTTGAGACGTTATCTGTTGTGGGAAATAAAAAAATACCAGAAAACATAAATTTACAGAGGGGCCAGCTACTGGATGCTATGGTGGATGCCCATGCTTATAATTATAAACGCCGGGTGGCCATTTACGGTGAGCCAGACATGGTGACTGGACTCACTAGATTCTTAAGTGAATTGGGAATGCATCCGGTGGTAGTATGTACCGGAACACAAAGCAATATATTCCAGGATGAAATTGAGTCTCTTGCCAGGGAACATGGTCATGATATCCAGATAATATCTGGAGGAGACCTCTATGATCTAGAACAAAAAATAGTAGAAGAAGACGTAGAACTACTTTTGGGAAACTCCTATTCAGCCAGAATTGCTTCAGAAAAAAATATTCCTTTAATCAGAGTGGGATTTCCTGTTTTTGACCGGATAGGTGCTCAAAGAATCAACATAACTGGCTACCAGGCTGGATTGAATCTCCTGGATACGATAACCAACACCATCATAGAGAGATACTATGAACCGGGAAGGGATGATAAAATATGAAAATAGCAGTAGCATCCTCCAATGGCCAGCAGGTAGATTATCACTTTGGAAATTCTCCCCATTTTTTGATTTTCGAACTAGAAAATATGAAGGTAAATTTCCTGGAAATAAGAAATACAGGACCGGAGAAACATAAAAATCATGATGATATTTTCAATATAAGATACAAACTATTGAAAGATTGCCAAATGATTGTATGTTCTAAAATAGGTAACGAACCATTTATCAAGCTTAAAAAATCAGGTATAAATATTTTAGAATATGAAGGCGATCTTGAAAGTGCTATTTTAAAGGCAGCATCATTTGCTAAATAATTTTTTAACAGAAATCCTTATATTACTATAGTTCAAAAATTCTAAATTATATTATTAATTTCTAAAAAACTAAAATCTAATTAACAGGAGAGATATTATGGCTAAAGTAGTTATAGATCATGAAGACTGTGAAGGAGCAGATTGCGCAGAATGTGTGGATGTATGTCCTATGGAAATTCTGGTAGTTGATGGGGATAAAATAAAAGTACAAAATGCAGAAGAATGTAATGAATGTGAAGTTTGTGTGGATGTATGTCCTGAGGACTGCATTGAAATAAACTAATACTTTTTCATTTTTTAAATAAATTTTTAATTAAT
>NPIE01000303.1_pt1 | contig 31794 bp, 18 predicted proteins | sample 8637661 | NCBI WGS metagenome assembly NPIE01 (sample SAMN07420842, study PRJNA396082) | bioreactor metagenome | isolation source: sample BA12 brine-fed electro-methanogenic bioreactor BA | place: Japan: Kochi | collected 2016-12-09 | reverse complement strand
TCAAAATGATTAGAAAGGTCCGCTATGAAAAAGGGAAATTTGTTTTTATTCGCACTTATCGTAATCGCCCTATCTGCATTGGCTCAGCCGATGGATATGAGCGAAATCCTCTTTGCTCCGTCAGATTCCCTCGATACCCTCGGCTATCCGGAGGGATACTTCTACATAATTCAAGGCTCCGATACGTTCTGCGTGGAACCCTATCTGGTGGATGCCGTAACAGAATCATTATGGTTCTCATATTCTTCATCGAGCATGCACACCGGAGTCGAGGAGGCATACAAAAGTAAAGCCTTCTTTTATTACAATTCGGCCACTGGAAGGATGGGACTTTTGGTTGTCCATAATATCGACGACATCGGCACAACCAATGCGACATGCGAAATGTATTTCATTGACTTACCGCTGGGGACTGAGTTTGCGGTTTCCGACGACCCAAGCCACGCGCATACACTATCTACAGGCCGTCCATGCGGAAGTGCCCAGGAGTTCAACCTCGATTGCTGGCCCCAGGGCGGATGGCAATGGGGAAGTAATACCGACGGCGGCGGAATGTATTTGCCCCGTGCCGAATGGAAGTTCTCCATTCATCATACATGGGGCGGAACCGATCCTATTACAAGCTGGTGGTTCCTTTCGGGGGACGCGGGCGACGAAGAAATTCCCCTATCGATGACTTTGGGCGATACCCTCTATCTCGGGCACGGGTTCCTCGAACTCTTGCCTTACCCAACCGATTATATCTTCATCGACAGCGTAACTACCGGAATCGATACCACAATCGAAATAGTTGTTCATAATTCCGATGAAACAATCGATACCCTTTACATCGGCGGGGTTGACAATACCGACCCCCATTTTTCGACCTTAGATTTCCCAGACACCCTCGGGCCGGATGACTGGGGCACTATTTCCCTCGCCTTCTTCTCCGCGGATACGGGAATGTTCTGTGATACTGTCTGGGCAAGAACGAACGAGCCCTGCGGCTCAAATCCTATCGTGGTGTGTGTGCATGCCACAGCTCCGCCCGTCGAGGCGGAAATCATAGAACCCCTGCCCGATACCTGGACTTCCTGCGCCGACCAGCAGATTACGATGACCCTCGAATCGGGAAGGGAGCAGACTATTCGAATGGACATACCCAGCAATTCTACAACTACAGAATATTGGGATACAACAAGTTCAACCTGGAAACCTGCCGTAAACATATCCTATTCCGGATGGTGGACACCCCTATTCGAGGGTAGTTCCTGGATTTGGGATTCTGTTTATACCGGCGCTATTACCGGTCGCCGTCTGACTTTCCGCACTCTAATCGAAACAGATCCCGGCGCGGAAATCGATTCGGCCTTCATCTCCTGGCGTGCTGATAATTCGGCGATTGTATATATGAATGGAGACTCCATCGGCACGGACGACGATGGCGCGACATGGCACCATATGTTCACATTCGATCTTTTAGGCTCTATGCATGGCGGTGTAGATACTTTGGAAGTAATCGGAATCGACCTGACCGGCGTAGCTGTCGGGCTAAATTTTATGGTGTCGGTTTTCTACAGAGTCGATTGCGATTTGGATTTGTCGAGCATAGAGTTTTCCGTGGGCGATGTCGATTATACTCTGAGCGATCCGTCCCTCGAATTCGTCGCCCCGAATTATCTGCTGTTCACGCCTTCACCAAGCGAACACTATTCCGACGGCGACACAGTAACCGCATGCCTGAACAATCTCGAAAATTTCTGCGATGGTTATCTCACAGATCCTCTATGCTGGGATTTCTACGTCGATCTCACCCCGCCGCACATCGATAATACAATTCCCGTGCTGGATACTTTCATCGCGGATCCCCTGCCGACAATCTCCGCGGACATCCTCGATTTCGGTTCCGGTGTAGATGAATCCACCATCGAACTGACAGTCGCCGGAGCCATTATTGATGCCGCCGATTATGAAATAACCTCGACAGCAAGCGGATTTAACATCGAATATACACCGACAACGCCTATAATGGCATCGGACACAATTTGGGCATGTATCTCAGCGACGGACACAACCGATTATTGCCCCGACAATGTGATGGACACATGCTGGTTCTTCTTCAATATGAGCACTCGCGAGGTCTGGTTCCCGACTATGTTCGGGCCGCCGTGCGACACGGTTCTTATCCCTCTCGAAATCGACGGGCTCGATTTCAGCTGGATTGGAAGCGCGGAATTCGTCTTCTCGATGGACACCGACGTGCTCGAACCCATAGGAATAGTTACAGCCGGGGCTTTAACCAACGGATGGGGAGTCTCTGGGCTGGATATCGATCTTTCTGACGGAACGGTTACCGCGTCGATAGCCGGCTCGCCCCTCTCCAGCGGCGACGGCGGGGATTTTCTGTATCTCGAGGCTGTCGTGCCATGCGATGCCCGCGGCGGAAGCTACACGTATATCTATGTCGATACTCTTATTTTCAACAGCGGCGTTCCATTGGTCGAGTGGACAGCGGGGCTTTTCGCCGTGGAACTTTCTCCGCGAGCATTCAGCACGGATATTCGACTCAACAGAACAACAACACCTACCGACGACTACACTTTGACCATAGCCGCCCTTTTCGGAGGTTCGGACGATTACGACCCCGGGCTTGATATTCAGCGGGTGCCGCCGCCTGTCGGTTTGGTAGCCGGATATTTCCCCCTGAACGACCCTGACTACACATACATCGAAAAACTGATGAAGGATGTCCGCGCCGTGGATCCGCCGGTTGCATGGCATATCGTCACCGAAGGCGAACCGAGCGGCGTGGCCAGGTGGGACCCCGCACGTTTCCCCGAGGGCGAATTCCGCATGAACGGCCTTGTCGATATGAAACGCGATTCTATAGCCTATTTCGGCGCGAATGATACCGTTGTGATAGAATGGTATATGCCCGAACTTGGCGCACGACTCCTCGATTTCGAAGCCGGATGGAACCTCGTCAGCAGTCCCCTTCTTCCCGAGGGAATTCCTGCGCGTCAGGTTTTCAATTCTATTTTCGATGTCTTCCGCTATAACACGCCGACATCGGCATACGGTTCAGCCGACTTCGTCCGTGACGGCGAAGGATACTGGGTGTGGGCCGATGACGATTATACGGTAACCCTTATCGGAAGCGAGATAGAGAGCTATCGCCGCCAGATTCACCGAGGCTGGAATCTCATAGGCACGACTATAGACACCATAGATATATCGGAAATCGAAGTTACGCCTGCTGGAAGCATAATCGGCGATATTTTCGGCTGGGACGGCGCGGGATATTTTACCGCAACAGAACTTATTCCTGGAGATGGATATTGGCTACTGTCAAACAACAGCGGTGTTTTGTCCGTGCCTTCCGGCGCCCGCAGAAGAGTTTCGCCCGAACCCCGCCCCGATTGGCTGGGAAGGTTGATTATCGGCGAAGATGTTCTCGAAATCGGTTTAGCTAAATCCTCGGCACCCGGGCTTGGAATCGGTGACAGGGCAATCCCGCCCACATCGCCCGACGGAACACCCGTAAATTACGCCCTCATCGCGGACGGCGTCGAGCTGATTCGCGATTTGACTGCCTCTGGCGAATGGGAACTTCTCGTTAGAACAAACGCGACGGCATTGCTCGAATTGCCGGAAGACATTGTGTTGCAAATCGGCGAAGTTGAATATGTCGATGGCGAAGTAGCTTATATTTCGGCCGGAGTTCATAAGCTAAAGTCCCGTAAACTATTGCCGGAAACTTTCGAAATCCTCGGAGCGGTGCCGAATCCATTTAATTCCGCAACGGAATTCGCAGTGGCGATTCCGAAAGCCGGAGAAGTTAAGGTCGAGATTTTCGATATTTCCGGACGCGAAGTGCGCATGATGGAAACCGATGTCTCCGCCGGAATAGCTCGAATCCGCTGGAACGGCGAGGACAATTCGGGGCGATCATTGTCCTCGGGACTATATTTAGCAAGGATTACTTTCGACGGCGAATCTGCGGTCGTAAAATCTATGTTCATCAAGTAAGGAAAAGAATTCATGCAGGATAAAACCGCCCACGTTCGCGAGCTTCTCCGTATCGCAAAACATATCGCTGTTCTTACCGGCGCGGGGATTTCCGCCGAAAGCGGAGTCCCCACTTTCCGAAGCGCGGACGGTCTCTGGAAGAATTTTTCGGCATCGGAACTGGCAAACCCAAAAGCCTTCGAGACAAACCCTCGTAGAGTTTGGGAGTGGTATGGCTGGCGCAGGGGGGAGATGCTCAAAGCATCGCCGAATCCTGCCCATCTCGCCCTTGCCGAACTCGAAAAACGCACCGGCGATTTCCATCTCATCACCCAGAACATCGACAACCTGCACAAACGCGCCGGAAGCCGAAATATCCTCGAAATTCACGGCAACGCCTTTCGAAACCGTTGCACAAAATGCGGAAAACTTTACCCGGACGAGACCTGCGATTTCGAAGAACCCGCCCCACTGCCGGTTTGCCCGAAATGCGGCGGTATGGCGCGGGTGGATGTCGTCTGGTTCGGCGAACCACTGCCCCAACGGGAACTTAAAGAAAGTATTCGAGCCGCCGAGGCATGCGATGTTTTCCTAACAATAGGAACCAGCGCCCTTGTATATCCCGCGGCGCATTTCCCGCTAATGGCAAAGGACAATGGAGCCGTGCTAATCGAGGTGAATCTCGAACAGACCGGCCTCACATGGCAATCCGACTTCAGTTTCATCGGAAAAGCCGGAGAAATCCTTCAACAATTAGTCGAGGGTTGAGATGACGAAAAAAGATTCGAAACTCGTGCCTCTCTATCCCCAGGAAGAAACCCGCTACCACGCAAAGGAAAGGGCACAGCGGCGGGCTATCGCATGGTTCGGCCTTGCCACGGGGATGGCATTGGCGATTAGATTCGCCAGGGTATATTACGAATTCGTTGCGGCGAGACATCTGGTGCCCGGAGCCGCGGACAGCGAGTATTTCGACCTCGAATGGACGGCACTGATGGGCATAGTTGTCGGTCTGCTATTGGCGATTATTCCCGGAATCATCACCTTCGTCCAAAGCAAGCGCCCTCCGGAAGCTTTTGCGGCAAAGAAATTCACCGGTTCCGGAACGAGCTATAAAGCCCTTGGTATTATTACTATAGCAATATCTGCCGGGATTATTCTGATAGGCGTCCTCGCATTTTTGGGCACTAAACAGTTCGGGAGTATAATTGGGTTCGAGGGGGCGGAGTTCATAGCGTTTTTTGGGTCATTTCTTCTCGCTACCCCTCTTCTAATTGAAGGCATATGGATTCTCTACACCTCCCGCAGAGGCATCGAAAAAGTCCTCGTCCTCCGCAAAGGCAAATGGTCAAGCGAGTAGAGGGGGTAAAGTTCATCTTGTCTTTTTTCTAAAAAGAACTAAATTAGAGAAGGAAACTAAACCAAATTTAAGAGAGAACGCTATGGCAAAAATAGAAGGAATAAGAATTAAAAACTTCCGAGTGCTGAAGGATATTGAGCTTGGGAAACTATGGGATACTCAAAAAACACAACCTCTTACTCCTATGACTGCCGTTATAGGAAAAAATGGAACAGGGAAAAGCACCCTATTCGACGCTTTCGGATTTCTAGCAGATTGCCTTAAAAGCGGAGTTGAAGAGGCGTGCGATTCTCGCGGGCGTGGTGGTTTTAATCGTATAAGGTCGCAAGGACAGGAAGGCCCAATTGAGTTTGAAGTGTATTATAGGGAAAGCAGTAACTCACGACCAATAACTTATGAGGTTTCGATCGATCTTGATTTGACTGGACGGCCTTACGTTAAGCGAGAAAGACTTCGTCAAAGAAGAAAAGGCCAGCGACGAGGTCGTCCTTTTTCATTCTTGATTTTAAATGAGGGCCAAGGAGTTGTTTGGAAAGGCGAAAAAGAAGGTCTGGAGATAGAAAACAGTGAAAACCGGAGATATCTGCATGAACTTATGCTCTCTATTAGAGTAGGTAGAAGTAAGGAGGAAAGTAGAGAAACCGAGATTGTTGAACTCGAAGACCAACGGAAACTAGGAATTGCGACACTTGGATCACTTAAACAACATCCAAGAATTTCTGCTTTCCGCCAATTTATTGAAGGATGGTATTTAAGTTATTTCGCGCCAGACGCCGCACGAGGCCTACCTTTAGCTGGTCCTCAGAAGCATTTGAATATACATGGAGATAATCTTGGGAATGTTGTCCAGTTCATGGAACGCGAATACCCGGGTAAATTTAATTCAATACTTGACCGAATTGCACAAAAGATACCTGGTGTTAAGAAAATAGATACTGATAAAACCGAGGACGGAAGACTTCTTTTAAGATTTAATGATAAAGGCTTTAAAGACCCATTTTACGCGCAACAGATGTCCGACGGAACATTAAAGGTGTTCGCCTATCTTCTATTGCTTGAAGATCCTACACCGCCACCATTTCTCTGCGTCGAAGAACCAGAAAATGGCCTCTATCATAAATTACTTGAGGCATTGGCGATGGAGTTTCGCGAACATGCGAATAGAAAAGGAGGAGGATCACAGATTTTCGTAACTACACATCAACCTTACTTCGTAGATGCTCTCGAACCAGATGAAGTATGGGTGCTGGAAAAAGAAAAAAATGGATTTGCTACAATTCGCAGAGCTAGCGATGATGAGTTAGTGAAAAATCTAGTGGAAGAAGGCCTTAATCTCGGTGGTCTTTGGTATAGCGATTATCTGGATGCGAGGTAGGTCGATGCATTTCGAGGTTCTTGTTGAAGACAAATCAGGAAAAGAAGCTCTCGATATTCTTGTCCCAAAGATAATCGGAGCTGAGCATACTCACAAGGTTCATGCTTATAAAGGCATTGGTCGTATCCCAAATAATATGAGGGATGCTGATGATCCAAGCAAAAGGATTCTCCTTGAGAATCTCCCAAAGTTGCTTAAGGGATATGGAAGAACCTACGCTGGTTATCGAGAACAAGATTATGAAGCTGTCGTTATTCTTGTTTGTGACCTTGACGATAAATGCCTTATAACATTCCGCAATGAACTCATTTCAATCCTCGACAAATGCCGCCCTAAACCCGAAACAAGATTCTGTATCGCAATTGAGGAAGGTGAAGCGTGGTTTCTCGGAGATTTATACGCAATCAAGAATGCTTATCCAGAAGCTAATGATGTAATTCTTTCTTCATATGTGAATGATAGTATTTGCGGAACTTGGGAAACACTCGCAGATGCTATCTATCCAGGGGGAGCCGCCAAACTTTCTGAAAAGGGTTGGCAGACTATCGGAAAAGAAAAAGCAAGCTGGGCTAAGAAAATTTGCCCTCATATGGTCATTGATAATAACCACTCGCCGAGCTTTTCCTATTTTCGGAATATGCTACGTGTATTGACAATCTAATAAACATCTTTACCAATTAAGAAGCTACAATCTTACCCCCCCCCACAAAAAAAAACCCCCGCATTTCCGCGGAGGGTTTTTGTTTAGTTCGTCTTGTTCGACGAGGGCTATTTCATAAGGACTACGCGTTTGACCGCGTTGTCTTTGCCCCAATCGACTCTGACCAGATATACGCCGCTCGGACGTTCGTTGGCTGTCCAGCGGAAACGGTGAGTGCCAGCCGAGAAATCGCCCTCGGCGATAACCTCGACGCGCTGGCCAAGCATGTTGAACAGCTCGACCTTCATCTCCTCGTTCTCCGGAAGATCGACGGTTACCGTGAACGCGGCGTTGGCCGGGTTCGGTTTGACCATGATGTCATACTTGTTCGGAACCGCGGAACGAAGGCCGAAGGTGGCTATGTCGCCCTTGTTGAGGTAAATATATCCGCCCTGCTCGACAGCTATGGTGTTGCCGTTGAGGGAAACTTCGAGGTCCGGGCAATTGGCGATATCCCAGTTGAGGACGCCGTCCTCGTTGGCGCGGAAGCTCCATGATTCGGCGTTAGCTTCGTAGAGTTCCTTCATATCGAATTCTTCGTAAACTAGAGCGCCGGTGAGCTTGAATTCGCCGTCGGGGCCCATGGGCGGAATACCCACGCTGTTATGAATGTCGCCCGCACCGAAGGAATAGGTCTCGCCGCCGAACTCGAGGTTGGCGTGCCATGTGGGCGACGCAACTGCTTTGCTCATCGAACCCGCCGGAACATTCATACTTCCGCCGGCAAGCGAGAGTGCCCAGTAGCCGTGACCGGCCTCGATGAAGGTAGCGGGAACGTAGGCTCCCGTAGCGCAGTCCCATCCCTGAAGGCTGACGACGTCGCCGCTGTATGTCGCGCTGGCGAGATTCGTGCAACCCACGAGATTCCAACCTCTGCGAAGGGGATAAGAATAACTGTTCACCGGAACGCCGCCGATGGGATATTCGCCGTCATCCGTGTTCCAGACCCAGTATCCGCGTCCAGCCTCGGGGGTGTTGGTCAAATAGTATGAGTAAGTAACCGGATCGAACCCGTAAAGCTCGGAGAAAGCATCCGGCAGAACATTCGGAACAACCGGCACTGTCGGCACGGAAGGGAACCCGATGAGATTCCAGCCGGTGCAGAGATCAATCTCGGTCATCGTCGGCGACGGTCTGTCGTAAACGATAGTCAAGGTCTCGTTAGCCGCGTAGTTGTAGCTCGAATGATGGTGCATTTCGTAAATGCCGTTCAGGGTGATAATCCCCCTCGGCAGTCTTGCGGGATCCCATCTGAGTTCTCCGGATTCGCCTACGGCTACAATATGCCAGGTTACAGGCAACGGAGCCGCTCCGCGAACATCCTTCTGGAGCCTATTGAACATCGGATATGCCGGGTCGGTCAGCGGGAAATAGGCGTCGGTTTGGGATGCTGGAGGCGGAACCTGATAGATATCCAGACCCGGATCATACATATCGGTTCCGGCTGTGAGCATGCCCAGTGTGAGAGTAGTAATATTCGGTCTGATATCCGAATCGAAAATCAGGTCGGCTGTCCAGATTTCCGGTGACCATTCGACAAGAACCCAGCCGTTGTCTTCGATGACATAACCGATGGTTCCGCCGTTGAGGAGGATCCCATCCTCCGGGAAATCGAGGACGGTGAAGCTTCCGCCACCCGCTGTTGAATGGGGACTCGCCTGAATGAAGAACAGGGTGTCGTTGTCGAGGGCCAGAGGGGTGATGCCATGGCCGGTAACTTCGATTACTCCGCCCGTGGTGTCCCAATCGACAAGCCAGCTCGACCCGATGGCCGCTCCGGTGCCGACAACATCCTCGATAACAAGAATGCTCGGATTGTAGCTGACCTGAACCATAAAGCTGTCCAGCGAGAAGCGGTATCCCTGATAGGCGATGACGGGAAGATTCTCTGTATCGCCGGGATACACAACCCTTTCCGGAAGATCGAAGCTGAGGAAATCGATTACGAAATTCCAGCAGGTCGAGCTTGCATTGGGGTCACAAAGGTCGGGCAAGTCCTGAGCACCGACGCAGACATCGATAGTGTCTCCGGCGGGGAAGAGGGCAACATAAGGCCCGGCGACTTCGAGATTCAGAACACTGCCGTCGAAGGTCAAGTAGCTGTCGCCCGCCCAGATAGTATCGCCATTGATGCTTATCCAATAATTATCCGGATCCACACCGGCTATGTCGTCGTAAATGTCGATATGAACATTGCTCGGAGGTCCGCCGAGAAGGACGCCGTCCGCGGGATATGGCATGTCGAATTCAGGCGGTTCCAAATCGACGATGAAATGGCCGCTGGGAATATCTTCGAGTCCCAGGCCGGCGATATCTTCGAGGATATAAAGCTCGTGAGTTACAGTATCGCCATGGCTGAACATCAGCAGAGGATCGGTAGGCGACCACATGAAGCCGTCCCCCTCTGTGTTGATGAACACATTATCGTCAGCCCAGGGGAAGCCTATCCAGCTTCCGGCACTGCCGCGCTTTATCTTGAAATAGAAGCTGGAAGTGTCCACTTCGCATCTTGCCCCGAAATCGTATTGAACATACTGGTCAGCGCAGGAGGTGATTGAATAATCATCCGGGAAAACCATGTCGGCAACTGTTCCGTTGCACCCGCAGTCTTCGCCGAAGTAAACGCATCCGCCGGTAACGAAGGGCGCATTAGGCATCCCTCCGCCGTCGTAGGAGGTGAAAATCGTTGTGAAGCAAAGTTCTGCCGTGGTGTCCATCTCGCAACCCATCGATTCGATTGGCTCAAAACGCCACACGAAAATCTGAGTATCGCCGGGAGCGATATAGGTTACCGGGTCAGGAGTCGTAAGGAGTGAGAAGCAAGGTCCGCCTATGAATTCGCCCTCGACATTCCAGATAGTATCGGTTTCGGTGTTGATTACAGCAACGGAAACACTCTGGTAGTCGCGGATGAACTCGATAACGTCGGCGAAAATAGCCGTCCACGAAGTAGATAAATCATACCATGCTCCGCCGGTTGTTTCCGCGGAATGCTGATACCAATTGTGGTGGTAAGGTGCCGCGGGAACACAAGACGTCGAGTATAAGGTCGAACGAGTGATGTTGAACAGAATAAAATTGCCGTCGAGCATCTCGGTAATAATATCGTCCTTATCCTCGTTGCCGTGGCAATCAGCACAGGGGTCTCCCTCTTCGCAGAAAACGGCGTCGGTGAAACCGATTAGGATACGGATAGAAAGCAGACGCCAGTCGTAGAAGCGCATGAGGGCCGCGAGGGCGTCGAGGTATTCTTCCGGAGTGTCGGCGCCGCCGCTGGGGCCGCAACCGCTGAGGGTATCGGTGAACATATCGACATCGTCGGTCATCTCATAAGTCGGGTGGGGTGTTGTTCTGTCGAAATCCCACATGCCCTCGGTGCTGTCCGCGAAGGGGCATCCGCCCAGACGGTAGTCGAAACCGGCGTCGGAAAGGCCGTGAGCAAAGTCGGCGATAGTCGCGCGAACACTGGCAAGGGTGCTACCCATCGAACCGGAAGAGTCGATTGCGAAGCCTACATCTACGCCGCCCGTATCGAAATGACAGCTGACTTCGAAAGTGTAGTCGTGGGCGTCGGAATAGTCCATAGTGTTGTTCGGCAACAACTCCAACGGCGCGTATGTTTTGCCGTTGATAGTAACCAGCATATAGCCGATATCCAGAGCATTCGCGAACGCACTGCTCATAAGTATTACGACTGCGATTAAAATCGCACTCCATTTTCTCATAATTCCTCCTCTAAACTCTTTTTTTTTCAATTTCAAAACATATTTACTTTGTAAAAATAGGGCAATTCGAGAACGATGTCAATACATATCTTATTAATATGGGAAAAGAAAATCTTATCTATGCAATTTGGACATCGCGGAAAAAGTGGAGATTCCTTGTCACAGGCGGATAAAATGGGCGTTAATGTCTTAACAGGCAAAAGAATACCGATGTGTCATCCTTCGATTTTCATTAGCCGTTCGGCGATTCGGCGCATGGTCAGCATATCCTCGTCGAAATCCCCCGAAAGTTGGAATCTCAGCTCGAAAGGATCTCTGCGGAAATCCACGTTTAGTTTTAGCGGAGAAATTGCCGAATCCAGTTTCGCGAGGTTCGGTTGCCAGTTTTTATCGAAAAGGAAGGTCGCACGCCCCTTCTTCAAAACCGCCTCGCGCAGAGGGAGGGATATCGATGACGCCGCGACCCGCATCCGCAGATAATTCATGAGCGAAACCATTTCGTCCGGAGGATTTCCGAACATATCCATTATCTCCGCTTTGATGGCGTCGAGACGTTCGGTGTTGGGCGCCATGTAAAGCCGCTGATAGTATTGAATACGGAGCTTGGTGCTTGGAATGTAGGTTTTCGGAATGAACAGAGGAATGTCCACCTGAGTGTTTACAGGCACAAAATGAGCCGGCCTCTGCCCCTTCAACTCGGAAACCGCTTCGGAGAGCATTCTCGAATACAAATCGAGGCCGATTTCTTCGATATGGCCGTGTTGCTGAGCGCCCAGAAGATTTCCCGCCCCGCGGATTTCCATGTCCCGCATCGCAAGAGCGAATCCGCTTCCGAGGTCGGAGTGTTCCAAAACAGCTTTGATGCGCTTTTTGGCGCGGTCGGTCATTCTGCGGTATGGCGGTGTGATAAGATAACAATATGCCTGCTGGTCCGATCGCCCAACCCTGCCGCGAAGCTGGTATAGCTGGGCAACGCCAAGTCTATCCGCCCTGTTGATTAATATTGTGTTGACATTTGGAATGTCCGTGCCCGATTCGATGATGGTAGTCGTAACCAGGACATCGAATTTACCCGCGAGGAAATCGAGGATGATTCGCGAAAGCTCACCTTCGGCCATCTGACCGTGAGCCACAGCGAACCGAGCTCCGGGAACGAGTTTGCGCAGATGATGCGCCATCGCCTCGATACTGCCGACTCGATTGTGCAGAAAATAGACCTGTCCGCCGCGGGCGAGTTCTTTTTCGATAGCCTCCGCGATAGTCTCGTCCGAGAAGGGGACGGCTCGGGTATATATCGGCAGACGGCTTGCAGGCGGCGTGTCGATAGTGCTCATGTCCCGCACTCCGGCGATGGACAGATACAGGGTGCGCGGGATAGGCGTCGCGCTCATCGCTAGAACATCTACTTTGGCGCGCCATGCCTTGATTTTCTCCTTGTGTTTGACTCCGAACCTCTGCTCCTCATCGATTACGAGAAGGCCTATGTCCTTGAAGTTTATATCTTTAGAAAGCAGTCGATGAGTGCCGATGATGATGTCCAGATTTCCCTCTTCAAGCTTTTTTAGAGTCTTCTTCTGCTCCTTTGGCGACCGGAAGCGCGAGACCATGTCTATCTCCACCGGAAGTCCCGCCAGACGCTCTCTGAAAGTGCGGTAATGCTGGTCCGAAAGGACGGTGGTAGGCACAAGCACCGCCACCTGTTTGCCTCCGCGGACAGCTTTGAATGCCGCGCGTATGGCGACCTCCGTCTTTCCGAAACCGACATCTCCCACAAGAAGCCTGTCCATAGGCTTTTCGGATTCCATATCCTCGAAAACGTCAGCGAGGGCATTGAGTTGGTCGCGTGTCTCGTCGAAGGGGAAAGAATCTTCGAGGGCCGCGGAAAGCTCGTCCTCCGGCGGAAAAGGGGTTCCTTTGGAAATTTCCCTAAGGGCGTAAAGTTGCACCAGCTCTCCTGCGAGGGCCATAATGCTTCGTTGGGCGCGCTTCTTGGCCTTCTGCCATGCCATTCCTCCAAGTTTCGCGGGCTGAACGCTTTCGCCTCCGACGTATTTCTGAACGAGATGAAAGTCTTCGACGGGCACGTAAAGTTTCTCGCCGTCTCTGTATTCCAACACAAGGCATTCCGACGAGAAACCTCTGCTCTCGACCGTGTCAGTGCCCTTAAAAAAGCCGATTCCATGGTCGGTGTGAACCACGAAATCTCCCTCTTCGAGGCCGGTGGGGAGGGCGTAAATTGTGCCCTCTCGATAAAGGCGTTTTGGCGCTGTCCGACGTTTTCGTCCGAAAATAGCCGCGCCGGTAATCGATGCCTGTTTGCTGGGTTTATGAAGAAAACTTTCTGAAAGATGAGCGATGTCCGCCGGCACTGCTTCTTCCGGGGGCATTGTCTGTTCGAGGTTGCGAAGCTGGTAGTTGTTTTCGCAGAAAATGCGCGTCTCGATTTCATCCTCGCGATATTTTCCAATCAGCCTGCGGAAAGCCACCGGCCCCTCGAAAGAACCGGGAATGGCCTTAAATCCCATGTCGATTGAGTTTTCCTGAGTCTGAAACTGACGAATTGGGAGGAAAAAGCGCGATGTCAAAACTTCCTCGAAGCGTTCGGAGTCCATGAACAATTCTTCGGGAGGAATATGAAATTCACCCTCGCGGGAAAGCTCCAGGTGGTGGTCTTCTGCGCGGGAAAGAAGGGCGTCGGCGGCAAGAAAAACCTCCTCCGGCTCAGAACATAGGATTGTGAGATTGTCGCAGAAAAACTCTAAAGGCAAAACCGGTTTCGGATCGAAAAGGGGAGAAATCCATACCGCACCGGGGAAATCGTGCTCGATGGCGACCCGGGATACAATATCGCCGATTTTGTCCCGGGAGATTTTCCGCGCCAAATCTTTGCGCAGGAATGTCCGAATCGTATCGGGGGATTCATCGGCCTTTGTCCAGAAGGGCTTCAGCCATTCGTTAGGCGGAAGGATATCTACCTTCTCCAAAGTCTCCTTGCTTCGCTGATTTTCAGCGGAAAAGAGTCTTATCGACTCGATTTCATCCCCGAAAAATTCGATACGCACCGGGTCGTGATATGCCGGAGTGAAAACATCCAGGACATCCCCTCTGCGGGATGTCGTTCCCAGGAATTCCACAAGTTCCTCCCGAACGTATCCGACTGCTGTAAGCCTCTTTATAAGGCTCTCCGGCGAAATACTGTCCCCGACACGCAATGTCATTGAAAATTCGTCGAAGGTCTCGGGGGGGAAAACTGGATATAGCAGGGCTTTCGGTTCCGCAACGATGAGTTTTGGTTCCGATAACTTCGCTCTGCGGTAACAATCGAGGCGGGTGAAAACTATTGCCTCGTCGGGAAGCCTGTGTTCATATGGCTCGATATCCCACGCGGGGAAAAAAAGTGCGCGGTCTTCGAGGAGAGATTTCGCGTCGAGCCAGCTTTGGTAAGCATCTCCCGATGGTATCCAGAGGACGTTGCGCCCCATTTTCACGAGATAATCCGCGATAATCGCTTCGCCTACCCCGGTTGTGCCCACAAGTTCTGGGGCGGAAACTGACTGAAGGGCATGTTTCAATTCCGCGAAGGGAGCGGACTGCTGAATTTTTCTTCTTACAGATGCGAAGGACATGGGAATCTCCACAAATTACTTTATGCCGACGAACCCCAGAAGGGGCTCCCCGGCTTTTGAAATATCATTATAACCCAACCCGAACGAAAAATCCACCGAAAAAGGGGCATCGAGAGAAATAAATCCCCTCGGTTTGAAGTCAAAAAGTTGCAAACTCCCCCCATATTTTGACATTGACTTTGTGGAATGATTATTTATATTAAAAGATTAATTGTTCAATTTAAATCGGTGTGAAATGGAAAAAAGATTCTACATCAGAGACGCTAAAGATTATACCGGACAAGAAGTTACAATCCGCGGATGGGTTTACAACAAGCGCGGACACGGCAAAGTGAAGTTCCTCATCCTTCGCGATGGCACAGGCCTAATGCAGGCGGTCATTGTGCAGGGAGAATGCGACGACGACTCCTTCGCCCGTTTCGATGACCTTACTCAGGAATCTTCGGTTATCGTTACCGGAATAATCCGCGAGGAAGCCCGCTCGGTGGGCGGATACGAGCTTGGCCTTAAAAGCCTCGAGATAGTCCAAATCGCCGAGGAATATCCAATTCAGCCCAAAGAACACGGCGCGGAATTTCTGTTGGACAATAGACATCTCTGGCTCAGAAGCAGGCTTCAGTGGGCCGCAATCCGAGTCCGCGACAACGTGGTTCATGCAATCCGCGACTACATGCGTGACGAGGGATATGTCCTAATCGACACTCCGATTCTAACCGGCGCTATCGGCGAGGAAAGCGGGACGCTCTTTTCGGTCGAATATTTCGACCTCGGGCAGGCATATCTTGCCCAAACAGGCCAGTTATATCTCGAAGCCGCCATGTTCGCTCACAATAAAGTTTATGACTTCGGCCCCACTTTCCGCGCGGAGAAATCTAAAACCCGTAGGCATCTCACCGAATTCTGGATGGTCGATGTCGAAACAGCCTTCGTCGATAACGACGAGAATATGGACATTCAGGAAGAATTCATCAAGGGCGTCGTTAAGCGGACAATCGCTTCGAGCACTGCGGAGTTGGAAATTCTCGAGAGAGATCCCGAAATCATCATGAAATCTATCTCGAAACCCTTCGCGCGGCTCTCCTACGACGAAACAGTCGATTTCCTCAAGTCGAAAGATTTCGAAATCGAGCACGGCCAGGATGTCGGAGGGGCCGCGGAGACAATACTTTCAGATAATTTCGAGACCCCAGTTTTTATTTACGATTACCCGAAGGCGATTAAAGCATTCTATATGAAGGAGCATCCATCGCGCCCGGATTTGGTCAAATGTTCCGACCTTATCGCTCCGGAAGGCTACGGCGAGATTATCGGCGGAAGCCAGCGCGAGGACGATATCGAAAAGCTGATTGCCCGTATCCGCGCCGATAAGCTTCCTGAGGAGGCTTATAGCTGGTATCTCGACCTCAGGCGCTACGGTTCAGTTCCCCACGCCGGTTTCGGGCTGGGGGTTGAACGAATGGTCGCCTGGATGACTGGAATAAAACATGTCCGCGAGGTGATACCCTTCCCGCGGATGATATATAGATTAAATCCATAATTTAGAGGAGAAAAAATGAAGTTTGCAACGATGACAATGACAATCCTTCTGGCGATTGTATTGCTCATAACCGGCTGTTCAAAAGACGAACAGAAACCCGAGGAAACCGCTCAGACGGCCGACGGCGAAATCAATGTGGTGATTACGAACGCCGTTATCGATTCTTTCATCAAGGTGTTCCCAGAGGTTCAGGAAGTCGTGGAAGTTCATAGAGAAGAGCTCGAACAGCACAGCTCCGGAAGCCCGGTCGATGAAGTGAAAACCAATGAGATAATGGAGGTTATCGAAGATGATATGGCCAAAAAAGGCCTAGATCAGGATTGGTTCTTCGCGGTTTACCAGAAGATTATCACCGCCGGGATGTATATGAACTCCGTGCGCCAGGCAGAGAGCCTTCAGCCGGAGAACATCCAGATGAAGATCGACCAGATGGAAGCCCTTATCGAGTCCGGCGAGGTTCCCCCCGAGCAGATGACCGAGTTCCAGAATCAGTTAGCTCAGTTAAAAGCTACCAAACAGCAGGTTGTCGAAGCCAAGGCTCAGCTTGAAGACCTGAAAGTCCAAATCGACGATCCCAACACCCCCGAAGAGCAGAAACCCCAGATGCAGATGACGATACAGCAGTTGGAGGGTGTTTTCAACCCCGGCGCAAATATGCCAGAGGGGATCACTCAGCAGGAGCTGGAAGTTCTCGATGCTAACATGCAGAGAATAATCGCGACTTTGGAGCAATACAGCCCGCAACAGCCGCCGCAGATGCCCCAACCGACAGCTTCTTCCTAAGGGTGCATGGAAATACTTAGCCTAAAGGCTTTTGTCCTAAGGCGAATACGATACGGAGAGTCCAGCCTTATTACTTCGCTATTCAGCGAAGAACGGGGCAAACTCTCCGTTATCGCTAAGGGAGCACGCTCCGCCAAATCGAAAAGCGGGATGGCGTCGATACTCGAACCCCTGAACCTCATCGAGGCGGAGGTTTATTTCAAACCCTCCCGCGAGATTCAGATTATCAGCAAAGCCGACATAATAGCCGATTTTTCGCTAATCAAGTCAAATCTGGACAGAATGGAAGCCACTGCGAAAGTGTTCCGAACCCTCGACGCCCTTACCCACGCCGACGAGCCAAATCAGAAAATCTGGCTCCTCCTCGAAAAAACATTGCGGGAAATATCTTCCGCGCCGATGGAAAATCTGAGCGCGGTGGTGCTGGCTTTTAAAGCTCGAATAATGTCGGCATTGGGATACGAGCCGATTCTAAGCCGATGTTCGATATGCGACTGCGGTATCGAAGGCCGAACTTATTTCGCGGTGGAATCGGGAGGGATAATTTGCGCGGACTGCGGCCCGAGGGGCATTCCCCTCGAAATGGGAGACGTCGAAACCTTACGCATACTTTTCGAAACAGAGGATCTGTTCCCCGGCAAGCTGGCCGATGAGGCGAAAATAGCAAAAATAATTCGACGCCACGGCGAATACCACACCGACAAAAAACTGGACTGGTAGCCGGGAATCTCTATTTGTCCGTTTCTTCGTCCTTCGGGCAACTGCTGATTCCGAAAGGGACATACAGTCCGCATTTGCCCATAGCCCCCGTGGCGAAGAGGATTATGCCGAAGGCTATGATGACATAGCCCAATGGCCCCCCTCCAAAAAGCCGGAAAATACCGAATGCAACCGCCAGAGCACCGAAAATAATTCGACCAGCCCTGTCGATTCCACATACGTTTTTCGGGATAGCCATTATTACTCCTCGTATAGGATTATTTCCACGCAGGTGCGCCCGGCTTCGGGGTCCGCGAATCTGTCGGCAATAGTGTATGCGTTTTCCGGATCGACTATGTTGCTCTTTAGAATTCTCGCAGATGTATATTTATCCTCGATATCCTCAAATTCGTCCAGAATTTCGCCCAACTGTTCCATCGTGAAATACTCGTATTGCACGGTTTGGCGAAGAAATTCGAACTTGTCCTCGGCGGTCTCTTCGTCGCGGATATCCTCGATTATTCCCTCGAAACGGTCCGCGTCAACAGCGCGATGAATTTCTGCGTCCACGGGTATCAGATAAACCTCTTTCGGGAAAAGGGATATAAGCGCTTTTATCTCCGAAAGGGCCGGTTGAGTAAGTCTGCGGTATTCGGGGTCTTGAGCGGTTCGTAATTGGAGGTCGTTGAGGCGAAGCTCGATGTTTTCCAGCAAAGCCTCCACGTTGACCGTCGAACCGTCCATATGAAGGGGACATTCTCCCATTCCCGTTCGGACGATGACCTTCTCGCTGGAAGGCTGGGCAAATGCGGTAGCGATTAGCACCGCTAAGACAGCAACTGCGATTTTTGTGATATTCATCATTCGTTCATCTCCCTGATTTTTTGTTCGGCCAGATTCTGCATCTCTTGAGCGGCCTTTTCCGGAGTAATGCTCCCCGAAAGCACGGATTGATAGGGCGGACGCATGGCATCCCAGACCGCGCGAAGTTCCGGGCGCACCGGCATCGGCCTGCCAACTTCCATCTGCATTATAGATGCCGAAATCAGCGGGTCTTCGGTTACAATCGGATCCATGCGAGCGACTTTATTGCTGGGAATTGTGCCGAGGGCTTTGGTAAATTCCAGCTGAACCTCAGCTGAGGTCAAATACTCAAGCAGTTGCAGGACAGCGAGAAGTTTCGTATCGGAGACGCTTTTGTTGATGCTGTAGCATTTTGGTGAGACCATGGGCGCCGGCCAAAGCTGGGTTTTCGACACCATGGGAATTCTCGCCAAACCATAATCTATGCCGGCTTTGCGGTAACCGCCCCAGCTCCACGGGCCGTTGATTATCATAGCCGCGCGGCCCTCTTTGAAAAGGGCGTCCGCGATGTCGTAATCAAGCTCCGCAGGCACTATTTTCGCGGTGTCGCGAAGATAGACGAGGAATGAAAGGGCGTCGATGTTCGCTTGTGTATCGAGGGTGGGGTTTCCGGCCTCGTCCATCACCCAGCCTCCGAACCCGCTCAGCCAGGGCACGAAGAAATACGGTTCGGTGAAATTCCACACGAGACCGTATTTGTCGGGAGTGCCGTCGCCGTCCTCGTCGATAGTATGTTTTTTGCCGATTTCGACCAGCTCGTCCGTAGTTTTGGGCGGTTCGGGAATTAGTTCCTTATTATAAACCAGGCAGAGATGGTTGCCGATTCTGTCCGCCACGGCGTAAAGTTTGCCCTCGAAACGGACAAGTCCCTTCGGGTCGAATCTTCCGAGGAACTCCGGTTCGAGAAGGTCGTCGAGGGGTTTTATAAGTTGCATAACAGAGAAGGGCCCAATCTGATCCGATGGGCCGTAAACCAGTTCCGGGCCGCCACCAGCAAGTGCCGCTGTCTGGAATGAACTACGAAGCTCTTCGGTCTCCTTGTAAAGGATGCTGACATCGTAGCCATTTTTTATCCCCCAAGCCGTGCAGACCGAATCGAGAACCTCCCGCTCCTCCTGAGTCATCTGATGCCAGATAGATATCGAATTGTCATCAGCCTTTTTTCCACAACCGGAAAACAGCATAAGCGCTGTAGCCAAGGCGATGAGCGCGATTATTTCTACACACTTCTTCATGATAGTTCCTTTCTTTCGCTTAAAAAAGCGCTGTAACGTAAATTGCATATGCAATAACAAATCCAAGTCCTTCGACACGAGTCAGTTTCTTGCCGGTCATCGCAATTGGCAAAAAGGCCATTGAAGATGCCATCATAACAGGCAAGCTGAAGCTGTTTACTTCAGGATCCACTGAATATGGACTGATCAAAGCCGTTAGGCCGATTATTCCAAATGCGTTGAAGATGTTGCTTCCAAGGGCATTGCCGACGGGCAACTCGCATTCGCCGCGGATAGAAGCCACGGCACCTATCGCCAATTCCGGCAGAGAAGTTCCAATGGCGATTATTGTCAAACCGATGATGTATTCCGGAATACCTATATGCGCCGCTATTCTCGTTCCGCTGTGCACACACGCCCAACCGCCGAAAATCAGAAGCCCCAGGCCGAGGGGAATTAGGACATAACTTATAATTCCCGTTTTGACTACAACACTGGAAACTTCTGCGGCGAAACGGGTCTTTCTTTCGTTCCACAAGATAGCGAAATATATTGCCAGACCAAAGAGCAAAAGAGCGCCGTCGAAACGGGTTATCTTCCCGTCCGCGGAGAGGATCCAGAGCATAGCGCTCGCCGCAAGCACCGCCGGAATATCCTTGCGGAGGTTTTCCTCCTCAACTTTGAGTGGCCTAATTAGAGCCATCACGCCGAAAATCAGCAGGATGTTGCAGATATTGCTTCCGATGACGTTGCCGAGGGAAATCCCGTTCTCACCGCCGACGGAAGAAATAACAGCTACGGAAAGCTCCGGCAGGCTGGTGCCGAATGCCACTATAGTCAAGCCGATTAGAATGGGTTTCATTCCAAGGGACAAGGCCAGGCGAGAACCGCCTCTAACAAGGGCTTCCGCGCCGAGATACAGGCCGAGAAGCCCCGCGATTAGTATGATTATCTGACTATGCAATTGTGTGCTATTAGTGTAAAAATGAATACATTAGTGGACAATCGAATGCATTTGACTGCAATCTGCTACATTTCGCCGAACAAGTCCCGAACTGTCATGGCGCCGTTTTCGCCTTTAACGGCGATGGTGCGGTTAGCCATGGGGAATTCTTCGCCGGGTTGCCACTGGCCCTCTTTGCCGGAGTTCGTGTATTTATACTCGATGTATGAACCTTCCGGGAACGTAACTGTCAGAGACCATTTGCCGTCGCCGGCCTTTTCGTCGCCATGAGTGCCGTCGTCAAACATCTTGACTTTGTTGGGCGTCCATTCTCCTAATTCCGGCGGAGCTCCCACGATGTAAATAGCGTCGGCGACCTTTTGTGAGGAGGCATCGACTACGAAAGTAACATCGACATCGGGGCCTTTGCTTTGCGCCATTGTCCCACCGCCGCCCGAGGAAGTTCCACGGAGAATCGGAGCGAACTCCGGCACTTCGACATCCACACCGGCACTGCGGGCGTAGCGATACACATTGGTCAGATGGGTGCGGAAGGCCTCGTCGAAAGGCTCGTCGCCTCCGGGAGCCCCCTGGTCGTCGCCGAACCACCAGAACCAGTCGGAACCCTCGGCGGCGTAGATTGCCTCCCAGGCGTTATACGCGGCGAGTTCTTTGCCTTCGGAGGGCGGGGCCGCCAATGGATCGGGTTGTTCGAGTCCCATCTGGGCGAGTTCCGCGCGAACCTGCCCCATAAGCTCCCAGGCGATATTCTCCTCGCTCTCGCCAATCCATGTGTCGTAGTTGGCGTTAATCCAGCTTCCTGGCCAGAGGGGTTCCAGCTCTGGCATTTCCATTATAGGATGCGGTTCGACGCCGCGGTCGGGGTTTCCTGCGATGTATTCCATGGGAGAGACCGTAACCACGCGCCCTATATCGTATAGCTTCTCCAGTTTGCGATACATCGCATGGAGAAATTCTTTCGCGTCCGGCGATGTGCGATACCATTCCCATGCGTTTTCGCCGTCGAGGATTACGGTGATAAGCCTGTCTTCGCCGGCTTGAGCGTATGACAGAACCTTCTGGACGAAATCTTCCGCGGCCTCTTCGCCCGGTTTAGTCTGATATTTGAAACCGATGCGGTCGGAAAGTTCCGTATCGCGGAAAAATACCGCCACGGCCTCGTCCGAATTTGATGTCCCCTGTTCGCGGTCGGCATCGACGCGGTAAGGGCGCCATATAGGCTGGTTTGGAGGTGTGGATTTATACAGAACGCCGTCCGCGGTGGCTATCCATCGAATTCCCGCCTGTGCGAAAATTGGCACTACCTGCTCGGATACCGAGCCTTCCGCCGGCCACATTCCTTTTGGGGCGGAGCCGAAAAGTTCGCGGTAATAGACCCCGCCGCGCAGAACTTGAGCCATTGCGTCTTCCGGGTAGTTGAACCGGGCGGGCATTGGTGTGCCGGGTTGGCAGACTTTCGCGATATCCGAATCGAAAAGGAGGGGAAGAATCGGGTGGTAGTAAGGCGTGGTAATCATTTCGCCCCGACCGTCGGTCATAATCTTCTTGTGAACCGGAACGACAGCGGCCATTACCTTATAAGATTCTGCGACGATGCGGTTGGCGTCCTCCTCGGTGAATTTCCTGCGGGCGAACCATCTGTCCCCACGCTTTTCGACGAGATCCGATAAATCGACGACATCGCCCGTGATAAGCTTTATCGAACCGTTGAGGAAATCCGGGTCGAACCATGCGAGGGCGAACCAGACTTTGAGCTGAAGCTTGTCATCGACGGTTAATTTGTCCGCGCCCTTGTCCCGCAGGGCTTTGTATTCCGGGAATCTCTCAATCATAACCTCGGAAATCCCGAAGGCGTTCCAGGAGCCGCCAGTCAGGTAATGATTGTCCTGATTGTCGAAATCTTTAGTGTCTTTGATTAGCAAATCTATCCACGGATCTGTCCGTCCGGCGGCGGTTTGGGCGAATTTTGCCTCATCGACCCTGTCACCTTCAACAACGGGAGCGAGACGTTCGACGTAGTAACTCTGCAACTGCTGAAGAAGAACGCTGGTGAGGTTAAAAGTTGTGTGGACTTTCGGGTAATCCGCAAGCATCGAGGCCATATCGTAATAGTCCTTGGTGGCGTGGAGGCGCACCCATGGGCCGCGAAGGTAGTCCTCGACAGGATCGGCGTAAAGGGGCTGATGCTGATGCCAGATTATCGCCAGATGAACCTTTGGGCCGTCGGGGTAGATGTCGTCCGGGTTCACAGGGCCTTGTGCCTGTGATTCCAGCGCGACACTGCCGTCGGCTTTCAGGACGAAGACCGAGTTCAAACCGCCGTAGTTGTCGTCCATTGCGGCGGGGTTATTGGGATCTTGAATCCAGTCTTTGCCGTTTACGACGAATTTGTATTGGTGAATCCCCGGCTCGAATTCGAGGATTATTTTCCAGACACCGTCCTTGGTTTTCTCCATGGGGGTGGCGGCAGGTTCCCATCGGTTGAATCCTCCGGAAAGATAGACCGCGTCGGCGTTCGGCGCGGTGTAGGAAAACTCGACCTTCCCATCTCCGACGCCTATAGGCTGAGCCATGAGCATGGCGGAAACCATGAGCAAAGCAAAAATCCAGAATCTCTTCATAATTTTGACCTCCATTTTCAAAATGTTACCCTTCAATTAAATATATAACCGCCCAATACGCAAGGCCGAACTTGATGGAGTAGATGGAAATTGCGAAGCATTATTATTGGAAAAGGGTTGCAGGAGAATAAATATAACTAAATTCAAATATTAAACCCTCCTTGACATTACCCTTTTTTAGATTATCTTGATAATGCTGAACGGGGAGCGGTAGCTGAGACCCGAAAGGGTAACCCGACGAACCTGATCCGGATAACACCGGCGTAGGGATTCGGCAATCGCCCCTTTGTTATGGGCTTTTTTCATTTTAGGAAGGATAGACATGAGTTTGTTAGAAGAAGCGATTCAGGACTTAGTATCGACGGAAATCATTGTTGCCGCGAAGCATGAGAACATCGAACCGGACGACTTACGCGAATTGGTCGCCCTCGGCAGAGTGGTGATTCTGCGAAATAGAAAACGTCCGGTGAAAATCGATCCGCTGGCGGTCGGCGAAGGCACCCGCACCAAAGTAAACGCAAATATCGGCACCAGCGAAGACAGCGCGAGTGTCGAAAATGAACTCAAGAAGCTTACTGCGGCGATTTCCGCGAAGGCCGACACGGTTATGGATCTTTCAACCGGCGGCGATTTGGACGCTATTCGCAAGGAAATTATCGCGGCCTCGACTGTGCCCGTCGGCACTGTGCCAATTTATGAAGTTGCCGTTAATAGACGCAAAGCCGGCAAACCGGTTGTTGATATGCATCCCGACGAGCTTTTCGAGGTTATCGAGAAGCAGGGGGAGCAGGGGGTCGATTTCCTCACGGTTCATTGCGGGGTTACGAGCAAGGTTGTCGAGACGCTTCTCAACAGTAGCCGGGTTATGGACATCGTGTCCCGCGGCGGGGCTTTCCATGCCGAGTGGATTCACAAAAATAAGCGCGAAAACCCGCTATACGAGCAGTTCGATCGCCTATGCGAAATCGCCAAGAAATATGAAATGGTGCTATCCTTGGGAGACGGCCTACGCCCCGGCGCCATAGCCGACGCCACGGACAGATCGCAGATTGGCGAACTTGTGGTTTTAGGCGAGCTGGTCCACCGCGCTCGAGAATTGGGCGTGCAGGCTATGGTAGAAGGCCCCGGCCATGTTCCCATCGACGATGTCATGGCGAATATTCAGATACAGAAACAGATTTGCGACAATGCGCCCTTTTATGTTCTCGGCCCCATCGTTACGGATGTCGCGCCTGGATACGATCATATAACTGCGGCTATCGGCGGGGCGATTGCTTCATCGAGCGGCGCGGATTTTCTCTGCTACGTTACATGCAACGAACATCTCTCCCTCCCCGATGTCGAAGCAGTTCGGCAGGGGGTTATCGTTACGAGGATTGCGGCCCATGTCGGCGATATTGCCAAAGACATCCCCGGAGCCTGGGAATGGGATCTCAAAATGAGCGAAGCGCGCAGAGAACTTGACTGGCCGAAGATGCTCGAGCTTGCTATCGACCCGGAACTCGCGACCGAGATTCGGGAAAAATCGCCTCCGCAGGAAGAAGATGCTTGCACAATGTGCGGCCAATATTGCGCAGTAAAAACAATATCGAATATGCGCAAAGACAAAAAAAAGGGTTAGCCGAAACTAACCCTGATACTTAAATGTAATTCGATTCTATCTGCGATTTTTACTTTCGGCAACGGTTACTATTGTTTCATAGTAGGCGTCGATGGATGCGCCGGCATCAGCCCACCATCCTTCGAGGATACTGTGGCTAAGCTTGCCTTTTTCGATGTATGCATTATTGACATCGGTGATTTCCAATTCTCCGCGTCCGGATGGCACAAGGGTTTTGATGATGTCGAAAACTTCGGGGTCATACATATAAACACCTATCACTGCGTAGTTTGAAGGCGGTTCTATGGGTTTTTCGATTATCTCGGTAATCCTGTTGTTTTCGCCGAATCGGACTACGCCGTAATCGCGGGGGTCTTCAACTTCTTTCAGGATTATTCTCGCGCCGCCGTCTTGCTTTTGAAAATCTTCGACAGCCTCCTTGATGCTTGTTTCGATTATGTTATCTCCCAAAAATACGACCACTTTTTCGCCATCTACGAAATGCGCGCATAATCCCAGAGCTTCGGCGATACCCCCTTCATCCATTTGATAGGTGTAGTTGAGGTGTTTGAGGCCAAACTCGTTGCCGTTTCCGAGAAGGCGAAGAAACTCGCCGGCGTGGTTGCCGCCGCAGACTATCATGATGTCGTCGATGCCGGCTTCGACCAAAGAGCGGATGGGATAATAAATCATGGGGGCATCATAAACCGGCAGAAGGTGCTTGTTTGTGATATTAGTGATAGGCCTCAGTCTTGTTCCGAGTCCACCTGCGAGAATAACGCCTTTCATAATCATACTCCTATCTGTCCGTATCTGGTGGTGGATCGGAAAATGGCGGCGGATGCGATGTTAAAGAAATTTAATTTCACACCTCCCATAAGTCAAGCCATTTTCCTAATGAAGTTAAAATAGCTTGCGCTATTCCTATTTTATAGTTTAATTGAATTAGTTATCGCTTTGAAAAACAGATCCTCCTTACGCAGGAGTTCGAATGAAAAGTTTTGCTTTAGTGTTGTGTGCAATAATCTTCTTCGCGTCCTTACTTCAAGCTACCGGTGAATTTCCCGACATATCTCCCCCCTCTGCAATCGACGGTGCGCCCGATTTAGATTCAATGCTCGCTGAGATGCCCGATCCTATAACTTCTCCCGACGAATACACCGAATGGAAAGTTTCTTACGCGAGAATGCTCAGGCCGGATTTCGAACCCAGCCCGAGGCCTATGGCGCCTATGGATCATCGTGTGCAGAACGGTTATGTCGCGGCTGATGTCGATGAAACTTCCGGTGAATTCGACCAGGGCGGGGATCCCGGCGGGGGAGGCGGATATATGCGTCTCACTTTCTCGTGGCCGGAATCTCCGGGCACGGAATGGGTTATGTATTATGTTGACGGAAACTCTGCTAAGACAGCCGCAACATTGCCGAACGCCAGCTCGAATTGGATGGCGGGAAACGTCGCATATCATGTCTGGAACAACTGGAACGGGGTTTATATTCGGCAGGAAATCACGCCGGTGAGCCTCGGCGGAACTCCCGGAGAGAATGAGCAGATTAAGTTTAAAGCTGTTATGAAATCTGCCGACGGCGGATGTCATAATTGCGGATGTATTGTATATTATGATACAATGCTCGATTGGAATGACGCCGCTCCGATATCCACCGCTTTTGGATATACGGGCATCGCGGAAATTTTCTTCGCCCCGACTATTCCCCCGATTTGGCGTGCATATGAATCCGGTTTTCCGCCGGCGGCGGGGGATTTGGTCGCCCTCGGCATTTTGATGGGATTTGAAGCGACGCCGCCTGATGTTTTCTGGTATGGAAGCTGGCCGGCATCCACCGGCAACGGCTGGCCCGACGCCGATTGGATTTCCGATACGGGTGCAGGTTTCGGCGACTCGGCAACTATGGTCAAATGGTATCCGCGATATATTTGCCCGGGGGATTCCGTTGTTTTCATAACATACTACGGAATCGGCGATATAACAGGCTCTCCGGGGCTTAACATCTCTCATATGCCCCCCACCTTCGATGCTACATGCTCGTCGGTGATTCCAAATCCATTTCCCGTGGAGGCATTTTTCACGAACATTGGGACGGCTACTGCAAACAATGTTCGGGCAACACTTTCCCTGCCCGCCGGGTTAACTTTGGCCACCGGTGCGAACCCTCAGAATTTAGGCTCGATTGCTGGATACGGCGGCACGGGCATGGCCAACTGGACGGTTAATGTAGGCCCTTCGCTTATGGGCACAACGGTTTGCTACGATATTTCGGTTACTTGGACCGGCGGCGGGCCGGTAACCCAGCATTATTGCATCGATATTCCCGCGCCGCCGGATATCTCGATTTCCGCGACAGCCGATGATTACAACCTCTGCGCCGGCGAATGCACGAACCTGCACGCCGTTCTCGACACTGCAGGGGAGGGGATGGGCGGCCTTGTCTGGTCGTATAGCTGGAGTCCGACTGTAGGTCTTTCGTCGCCGACATCGCCTAATCCGACAGCATGTCCAACATCGACAACGACTTACACGGTTACCGCTACTGCGGCGGACTGCATTGAAGTTGACGACGTTACTATAAATGTTCATCCTGATCCGGTAATTAGTATTGGCAATACTGATATTTGTGAGGGTGAATCCACGACCCTAACCGCGACTGTTACACCGCCGGGGAGCTATAGTTATAGCTGGTCTCCGGGCGGCGGCACCGGATCGAGCATCACCGTTTCTCCATCTTCGACTACCACTTATGCCTGTTTCGTAACGAGTGCATACGGCTGTTCGAATATAGGTTCTGGAACGGTGAATGTCCATCCGACTCCCACTGTTGAGGTGCGGGATACTTTCATATGTTCGGGGGAATCGGTTACCCTTAATGCGAATGTAACTCCCGCCGGATCATGGAGTTACAGCTGGTCGCCGGGGGGGGCGACATCGTCGTCGATTAGTGTATCGCCAAGTTCGACAACGACTTATACATGCAATGTTTCCTCGGCTTACGGGTGCGACGGTTCGGACAACGCGACGGTTACTGTTCAGCCAGACCCTGTGGTTATTATCTCCGACGTCGATATTTGCGAAGGGGAGTCAGGTATGCTCACCGCGAGTGTCAGTCCACCGGGAAGCTATACTTATCTCTGGTCTCCCGGTGGAGCGACTTCTCCAAGTATCTCCGTTGCGCCATCTTCGACGACGACATATACCTGCGAAGTTCTTAGCAGTTTCGGATGTCCTGGAATCGGTTCCGGCACTATCAATGTCCATCCGAACCCCGTGGTTACAATCGCCGACGCTACAATCTGCCTCGGAGATGACATCACGCTGACGGCTTTCATAGAACCGGACATCCCCGGCGCCACATATTTATGGAGTCCCGGAGGCGGAACAAGTAACGCGCTAACTGTATCCCCCTCGGACACAACGACATACACATGTGTAGTTACGACACCTGCTTCTTGCGAGGGAGTAGGCACTGCAACAGTTAACGTCGAGTTTCCACCTTCAGGAGTTGTTCTAATAGAGCCTGCTGATGGTTCCTCGGACATGGAGCCGGGAATTATCGACTTCGATTGGACAGATGCCGAGGGCGACCTGCCTATAACCTACGATTTCCTTTTGGATGGCGTGGTTGTAGCTTCCGGTTTGACAAGTTCAGAGTGGGATACGCTTTTCGATTGCGATGAAAGCCATAGCTGGAATGTTATTGCATGGGGTGATTGCGGTGCAGATACCAGCGAGATTTGGGATTTCGGTATTGCGGAATGCACTCCGCCGTTAGTCGAGATAATCGAGCCTCTGGAGCGGACTTTCAGTGCCTGCGTTGATCAGCGGATAATAATGTTCATTTACGACGACTCTGGAATAGATATATCTTCGATTCGTTTTTCTGTCGATGGTATTGACTATACTGTCGGCGATGGATACTTGACATATGTGGATGATACACTCATTTTTACGCCGATTGCTCCTTGGACGGACGGCGTTTCGATATCATGTTGTCTCGATTCGGTTTGCGACATCTACGGCACGCCATACGATTCCCTTCCGGTTTGCTGGACATGGTTGACGGATTTTTCGCCTCCTCTTTTCTGGGGAGAATCACCAGCCATTGGATCAATTGTTCCAGAAGCGAGCCCTGTGGTCGAATTCAATCTCGAAGACATTCTTTCAGGCCTGAACGATGATGCTGTTACGATAACAATTAATGACTCTATCGTCATTGATATACACGATCCGTCTGTCGATTGGTCGCCTTCACATCTAAGTCTATCCCTGGGCGTTTTGGGGTTGATTTTTGAGACCGGCGACACTGTGGAAATCTGTGTCCACGCTGAAGACACCCCAGATTACTGCGATCCGAATGTGCTTGACACTTGCTGGTATTTTATGGTGGATCCTTCCGGGCCTATCGCAGAGATACTCGAACCTATGCCGGGAACATTTTCGGCCTGCGATCCACAGCCCATAACAATTACTCTGTTCGATGAAAACGGCATAAATCATCCCTCAGTGCATCTTACGGTCAACGGCCTCGATATTTTCGGCGACGACGCTACAGTAACATGGTCAGGGGATTCCATCGACACGATGGTTTACAACCCCGATGTTCCATTTAGCGACGGCGACACGGTTCGGGTCATTCTCATCGAAGCGGAGGATATGATAGGAAATCCCCTCGCCACGCCTCTTTCGTGGCGATTTACCATAGATTATTCGCCGCCCTACATATCCGGCGCAAGTCCAGATATGGGCGAAGTAGTTCCCGATGCCGCCCCAAGCTTTGAATTCAATATTTTCGACGCCCATTCCGGTCTTGACGTAAGCTCAATAATAATTACAATAAATGATTCTGCAACTCTCGACATAGATCATCCCTCAGTAAGTATTGAAGACTCACATATTGTTGTCAATATTGGTCTTTTAGGCTGGTTCTTCGAATCGGGGGACAGGATAAATATATGCGTCTCGGCCTGGGACTCCCCAGATTACTGCGATCCCAATGTGATGGACACTTGTTGGTGGTTCGAGGTCAACCCAATGGGGCCGTCGGCTGAAATAGTTGAACCTCTTCCGGACACCTGGTCGGCTTGTGATGATCAGTCTGTTATCATCGGAATTTTCGACCCGGACGGCGTGGTTGACAGCACGGTTCATCTCGAAATAGCCGGCGTCGATGTCTGGGGAGATGACCCAACTGTCGTATGGTCAGGGGACACACTAATATACACGCCGACAGAACCATGGGAGGATGGAGAGATCATTCACGCAAGACTCATCTCTGCCGAAGATGTATCAGGAAATCCCCTCTCAGATACTCTTAGCTGGTATTTCTATATCGATTTATCCCCTCCCATTATATGGAATATTACTCCTGCCGACGGCGAAGTTATTGCCTTTGCGTCGCCAGTATTTTCTTTCACGCTTAATGATTCCCTCTCCGGGCTGGATGATGGTTCAGTTGAAGTTACTTTAGGTGGCGGAACATATATAATGGGGGATTTGGGATTCGATGCGACATGGATAGGCGACAGTTTGTATGTTGTATTCGATTGCTCAGATGCAGGTATTATGTTCTCACATAACGATACTGTAGATATTTGCGTCCACGCCTCAGATAACCCGGATTACTGCGATCCGAATGAGCTAATTTATTGTTGGGAATATTTGATTGACATAGAAGGACCGGTTCACAGCGATATTTTCGATCCGTTGACATTTGATGATTTGGACGATTTAGTTTCATCCTGCTCAGACCAGGGTTTCTGTATCGAATTGAGAGACAGTGAGATAGACCACGGAGTTGATGAGTCCAGTATTCTCATTCGTGTCGATGGAACCGATTACACAATAGCTAATCCTGAGTTATCATATTCTGACGATACGCTTTGCTTTACACCAGCTTCAGATTGGGAGCATAATGATGAGGTTGTGATTGAGTTTATTTCTGCTGATGATAGCCTTGGGAATCCTCTCCTGTCAGGCGGTGCATCTTGGTCATATCGCATAGACCTCGAGCCTCCATATGCTTACGGTCTTTCACCCGCTCCGGGTGCCAGCGTGGGGACTTTGGAGCCAACGGTTATATTCCGCTTAACAGATTCTCCTGCAGGAACTGATCTTGATGCGACGCAAATAGCTGTAGATATAATGCCTGCCGGCGCTCCATCCTGGTTCGATCTTTCGGAAATATGGTTTACAAGAACAGATTCGACATTTTTCGCTGAAATCGCTGATATTCCTTTGCTCATCGAAGGTGGAGATGTCCTTCGAATATGCGTCCGTGCAATTGACTCTCCCGATTTTTGCCCGCCGAATGAGGGAGATACTTGCTGGACTTTCAATGTTCCGACAGGGGGACCGATAGCTACTGTGGTTGAGCCTGTAAATGGCTCGTGGAGCGCTTGCGAAGATGGCGCAATACTTCTGACAGTTAGTGATTTCGATACGGTCATAGCGAGCACGATTGTTTTCTCTGTTAACGGCGAACGCTTTACTACTGGGGATTTAGAGCTTGATTACCATCCTGATACATTGATATTCGTCCCCAGCGCGGAATGGATTGACGGAACTACAGTAACATGTTCTCTTGTATATGCTGAGGACAGATTTGGCAACCCTAACTCTGACACTTTGGCTTGGAGCTTCGGGATTGACCTTTCGCCGCCTACGATTACTGGGATTTCACCCTCGCTTCCTTTTGTTGGGAGCCTCTGTCCTCCGATTTCCTTTGAT
>NPIE01000597.1_pt1 | contig 31809 bp, 25 predicted proteins | sample 8637661 | NCBI WGS metagenome assembly NPIE01 (sample SAMN07420842, study PRJNA396082) | bioreactor metagenome | isolation source: sample BA12 brine-fed electro-methanogenic bioreactor BA | place: Japan: Kochi | collected 2016-12-09 | reverse complement strand
GGTGGTGGGCTCGTCGAGGATGAGCAGCTGGGGCTCGGTGCTCAGGGCCATGGCGATGAGTACCCGCTGCAACATCCCGCCGCTGATCTGGTGGGGGTAGCGTTGGGCCACCCGTTCGGGATCGGCCAACTGGACCATCTCGAAGAGCTCCAAGGTGCGCTGCTGAGCCTCCTGAGCGCTCAGTTCCTCGTGACGGCGGAGCAGCTCCTCGACCTGCCCCCCCACCCGCAGGGAGGGGTTGAGGGACGAGAGCGGATCCTGGGGGACCAGGGCCATCTCCGCGCCCCAGAGCCGCCGCAGCTCGGCGCGTGAGAGCTGAAGCAGATTGCGTCCGTTGAAGCGAATGGCGCCCTTGCAAACCATCCCCGCCTGAGGCAGGTAGCCCATGATCGCCAGCGCCAGCGTCGTCTTGCCGGAGCCGCTCTCGCCCACCAGACCGCGCGTCTCTCCGGCGGAAATCGTCAGCGAGACGTCGCGCACGGCGCGCAGCCACTCCCCCTTCTGTCGGTAGCCCACCGTCAGGTTCTCGATCTCCAGTACAGGCCCGCTGTGGTGTTCTACGTCGTTCATGGGGTTGCCTCCACAAAAGCCTCTGTCCTCATCGCCGCAACTGGGATGGAACCTGAAGGATCTGCTTGAGCGTATCCGCTAGCAGGTTGACGCCGACGACGACGAGAGCGATGACGCCCGCCGGGAAGTAGAGCGCCCAGGGCGTCTGGGTCACGTTGGGCCGGGCCTCTTTGACCATCAGCCCCCAATCGGGGTTAGGAGGTTGGACCCCCACCCCCAGAAAGCCCAGGGAGGCGACGAGGAAGATGGCGTAGGAGAAGCGAAGGGCGGCTTCCACCGCCAGCGCCGGCAGCGTCGAGGGGAAGATCTCACGGAAGATAAGGTACCCAAAGGATTCCCCCTGAACCCGAGCCGCCTCGACGAAGCCCTTCGCCTTGACAGAGAGCACGACACTGCGGACCACGCGGGCGACGATGGGGGTGTAGACCACGACGATGACGAGGAGGACGCTGTTCCGCGAAGGCCCCAACGAGCCGAGCAGCAGCAGCGCCAGGAGCAGGGCGGGCAGGGCCAGCAGACTGTCGAAGAAACGCATGAGCACCTCATCCAGCCAGCCCCCGACGTAGCCACTGACCAGCCCCACCGTCGTCCCCAGAAGTACGGCGAGGAGCGTGCCCGCCCCCGCCAGCGTCAGGACGTCCCGCGCGCCGCGCAGCACTCGGCTGAAAACGTCCCGTCCCAGGTGATCGGTCCCGAAGGGATAGGTCAAGGAGGGGGGCTGGCGAGCCGCACCGGCGATCTGCTGATTGGCCCCGTAAGGCGCGAGAAGCGGCCCCAACAGCGCCACCAGCAGGAAGAGCCCGAAGATGGTGACCCCGAAGGCGGAGGCGGGACGGCGAAAGAGCTCCCGCAGGATATCGCCGATCCGCAGGCGCTGGACTTCGCCGCCTGTCGCCCCCTCACGCATGAACCCTCACTCCCGGAGAGAAACGGTGCGGAAATCGGTCCGGCCGGAGAAGGGCTTGAGCTCGAAGCCCTCGAATTCGGCGTTGATGACGCCGTAGCGGGCAAAGAAGTAGGGCACAACGAAGGGCCCTCGCTCGACGAGGATGCGCTGGATTTCGTGATAGGCGTCGATGCGTTCCTGCTCGTCAAGCGTGGTGCCGGCGATCTCGATGTAGCGATCGAGCTCGTCGTCACAGATGCGGGCCTCGTTCCACTGGGCATCACAGCGGAGCATCACGTCGAGGTAGAATTGGGGATAGGGACGGTGCCCCCAGCCGGTGATGCCCAGATCGACCTCCAACCAGAGCCCCTCGCCGTAGTAGATGCTCTCCGGCTCAATGATGACGTTCACATCGATGCCGGCGTCGGCCCACTGCTCCTGCAGCACCACCCCCAGATCGGAGAAGTTGAGGGTGTCGAGCACGTGGAGATCGAGGGATAGTCCCTCGGGATAGCCAGCCTCGGCGAGGAGCTCCCGCGCCGCCTCGGGATCGCGTTCGGGCAGCGGGAACTGCTCCGTGTAGTAGTCATCGTAGATGGGGCCGATGGGTGTATCCCGCCCGACGGCGCCGTAGCCCTGCTGGACCACCTCGAAGATGGCCTGGCGATCGGTTGCCAGCTTGAGGGCCTGCTGCACGCGGGGATCGTCGCCCGGCTCCCGGTCGGCGCGCAGCCGCACGAGAGCGAACTGGTTGGTGGCGATATCGTAGGCATTCACCCCCTCCACCCCGCGCAGACTCTCGTAGAGCGGTGTCGAAAGATCCATGGTCAGATCGATCTGCCCCGCGCGCACGGCATCGGCGGCAGCGGATTGATCGCTGAAGAAGACGATCTCCACCCCAGCGAGCAGAGGCTGGCCCTCCACGAAATAGTTCTCGTTGGCCTCCATGACGAGCCGATCCTCGGGTCGATAATCCACAACGACAAAGGGACCCGTGCCGTTAAAGGTCTGGTCGGCGTCCTCGGTGCCCGCCTTGAGGACGAGGGCGTGGTTGTCGCTCAGGTCGTAGAGGAAGAAGGGATTGACCTCGGAGAGAGTGAAGGTGACCTCCAGCTCGCCCGTGGCCTCGATATTAGCGATATTCCCGTAGAGATCGGCGGTGGGCAGCCCTTCGGTGTCGCGCAGGCGCTCGAAGGTCCAGACGACGTCCTCAGCCGTCAGCGGGCTCCCGTCGTGAAAAGTGACCCCCTCGGCCAGGGTGAAGACGTAGGTGAGGCCATCCTCGCTCTCCGTCCAGCCGGTCGCCAAGCGCGGTTGGAGCTCGTTGTCGGCGTCAACGTCTACCAGGTAGTCATAGACGTGATTGGCAATGAGTACCTCGGCATCCGAAGAGATGAAGGCCGGGTCGGTCTGGGCGATGGGAAAGGCGCTCACCTGCAGCACAGCCCCCTCCCCCTCGTCCGCGGTGGGACCACAGCCTGCCAGCAGCAGGAGCGCGAACAGAAACGTGGTTACAATCAGCAGTTTTCGTCGGTGAAACATGATTCTCCCCTTTCGTATGATATCTTCCAGAAACATCCCCCCTCTGGAAGAGACGTACCTCCCTTTATTATATATGATTATCGTACATATTCAAAATAGGCAGAGTCTGGGGCGTCACATTCAAAGCTCGAAGCCCGGTCCCCAGGGCGCCTGGGTGAAGTGCCAGCCGTGGCTCCTAAGTTTTCGCCCGAGCCGCCCTCCGGGAGATAGAGACGGCGAGCGCCTTCAGCCCAGGGCGCTCGCCCCGAGAGCCGGCCCGGTAATCCCAGCTCTATCATCTGGGCCATCTGGTTGCAGCCGCGCGACCTGAAGGCCGGGGATAGAGGGGTGGGGCCCATACGATGGCCCTCAGATACGGCCTTTGACAGCGCTCCTGAAGCGGCTATGATGATTAGCGTGAGGAAACGATGAAGATCACGGAGATTCAAGCAAAAGTACTGTTAGCCCACGTCCAGCAGCCGGACACCTATTTCGGCCTCAAGTACAACATGAACCTGTACAATGGCTGCGCCCACCACTGCATCTACTGCGACAGCCGCAGCGCCTGCTATGGGCAGGACCACTTCGACAGTGAGATCCGGGTCAAGATGAATGCCATCCCGCTGCTGCGGGAGGAGCTCTCGCGAAAGCGGGTGAAGGGCGTCATCGGCCTGGGCTCGATGAACGATCCCTTCATGCCGCTGGAGGGGGAGCACTACCTCACGGGGCGGGCGCTGGAGATCATCGCGGAGTTCGGCTTTGCCGTCCATATCGTCACCAAGAGCGACCGGGTGCTGCAGGAGCTGGAGACGCTGCGCGCTATCAGCCGGGTGTACGCCAGCGTGAGCTTCACCGTGACCACCGCCGACGACGAGCTGGCGGCGAAGGTGGAGCCGGGGGCGCCCCGCCCCTCGGCACGCTTCGCCGCCATGCACGCCCTGGCGGAAGCTGGGATTCAGACGGGGGTGACGCTGATGCCGGTGCTGCCCTTCATCGAGGACAACGAGGAGAACCTCAGCGCCATCGTCGCGCGGGCGGCGGAGAGCGGCGCGACCTACCTCATCCCATGGCTGGGCATGAGCCTGCGCGACCGGCAGCGGGACTACTACTATCGCCAGCTAGACCGTCACTTCCCGGGTCTGCGGGCGCGCTACCAACGCACCTATGGGGAGCGATACAGCTGCGACAGCCCCCGCGCCCGCCGGCTCTACGCCTTCCTGGAAGAACGCTGCCGGCGTCACGGGTTGGCACGGCGCCTGCCCCTCTACGCCCCCCAGGCCTCACGACAGCTGACCTTGTTCTGAGAGAAAGCGTCCTCGCTACCGAGCGCGCTTGCCGAAGTACTCGGTGACGCGCCGGATAATCTCGTCGGCGCTGGCCTCAATGGGGCGGTCGGTAACGTCGATGACCTGAAATCTGCCCCGGCGGAAGATCCGGCGGGCGTGCCGGAGCTCTTCCTCAATAGTCGCGTAGTCGGTGTAAGCCTCCAGGCCCGGCGCTCGGAGTTGCTGCCGGCGGGCCTGCCGGTGGCGGACGAGCTGTGCGGCATCGATGGTAAGCCCGAAGACGCGGTGGCGATCCAGCTCGAAGAGACTTGGCGGCGTAGCGATTCCCATCACAAGCGGCACGTTGGCGACCTTCCAACCAAGGACGGCCAGATACATGCTGAGCGGGGTCTTTCCCGTGCGGGAAGGGGCTGTAAGCACAATTTCGGCCTCGGGCCAACCCTGCGGGCGCTGACCGTCGTCGTGCGCCATGGTAAACTCGATAGCAGAGACCCGCTCGAAGTAGGGCAGGTTGAGCCGGCGGTAGAGCCCAGGCTGCTCAAGAGGTGTTTGTCCTAACGCTTTGCTCAGCTGGGTAAGCAGCGGTCCCATCACATCAAAAGTCGGGACTCCCCGGGCCGCCGCTTGACGGATCAGGAGCTCGCGTATCTCGCTCTCGATCAGCGTGTGGACAATCATTCCCTCTGACGCTGCCGCGCGCGCCACGACCTCCTCGACCTGGGCAGGTTGGCGCACATGGGGCAGGGTAATCACCCCCACCTCACTATCGGGGAACTGCACCAGGACGGTATGCACTACCTGCTCACCGCTGGCGCCGCTCCCACCTGAAACGATGTGGATGGTATAGGCGGCTTTCTCCATCGGGCACCTCCCTGGAGCATGGGCAAAAGACGAAGGTCCAAAGTCGTTAGGGTTAAACATCTGCACGCGCGCAGTTTACACGCTTGTGATTGAAGTATAGACGGTTTCAGCAGGAGCGTCAACCAGCCGCCAAACAATGAGGTTATTTAGATGTCTGACAACCCCCACCCCGCCATAAAGCTGATTGCGAAACCGCCCGAGAGCTGCGCTTGACTATTTACGCTTTGCATTTATAGTGAGCGTCGGGCCCAGATCATCCCATCCTCATCACTTGACAGCTGTTGCCTCTACGTTCACCCTGTCCCAGCTTTTCGGCGCGCCCAGGAGCGGGGAGACCAACGAAGCCTCGAACCCCTGACCGGAAATCAATGCCGGATCCGGGCCGATTTCCTTTTCGACGCAGTTTCACAGCAGATTAAGGAGGCGTGCATGGTCGATGCTTTCATTCCGGAGCGCAGCTGCCCGATGTAAGTCGGAAGAGCTGACGTGTTATGACTATTCCCAACTTCACAAGGAGAGAATTGCGATGACAAAGAAACGATTCTTCGCTGTGTTCAGTCTGTTGAGTGTGATACTCGCCCTCTTCCTGAGCGGCGGTGCCTACTCACAGGAGATCCAGCCCACGCCGGGAGAGGAGTCGGTCCTGCTCCGCATGGGGGATGCCGAAAGCCAGATCCAACTCCCCGAAGATCGGCTGCTGGTGATTGAGTTGGAGAGCAATCCAGCCACCGGCTACAGCTGGCAGGTCGCCGACATGAACGAACAGATCCTACGCCTGACCGACAACGTACTGCAAGCAGGGGACCCAACCGCGCTGCGCTCCAACCAGGCGCTGCTGGGGGCGCCCCAGACCCAGGTCCTGCGCTTCGCCGGTCGCCGCGCAGGCAACAGTGAAGTCACACTGGCCTACGTCCGCTCCTGGGAAGAGGATGCGGTCCCCCTGAAGACCTTCTCCGTTTCCGTCGATGTGACTGGAGCTTTCAATGGCTCTTTTACCCCACTGGAGACAGATGAAACGCCCACCGGAGCAGCAGTAGTTCGGGAGAGCTCCCAGACCCTGTCACTTCCCGCCTCCTTCAACTGGTGTGATCAAAACGGCTGTACCGCAGTGAAGGATCAGGGCAGCTGTGGCAGCTGCTGGGCTTTCGGCACCGTCTCCCCGCTTGAATCGGCGATCCAGCTGACGGATGGCGTGACCCGGGATCTCTCGGAGCAGTATCTGGTCAACTGCAATACCGACGGTTGGGGGTGCGATGGCGGTTGGTGGGCCCACGACTATCATCAGTGGAAGAAGCCCTCAGGAGAACCCGATGCCGGCGCGGTCTACGAGATCGACGCTCCCTACACCGCCACGGACGGCTACTGCAACTCCCCCCATCCCCACCACGAGAAGATCACCAACTGGGCTTACGTGGGCACCAGCAGCAGCGTGCCCTCCACGAGCGCCATCAAGCAGGCGATTCACGACCACGGCCCGGTGGCGGCGGCGGTCTGCGTGAACAGCTCCTTCCAGAATTACAGCGGCGGGGTCTTCACCGGTCCTGGATGCACCAGTGTGAACCATGCCATCGTCCTGGTGGGATGGGATGATGCCAATCAGGCTTGGATCCTGCGGAACTCGTGGGGACCCAACTGGGGCGAGAATGGCTACATGCGCATCGGGTACGGCGTCTCGCGGGTCGGCTATTCTGCCAACTACATTGCCTACGAGAGCAGCGGCCCCACCCCCACGCCCATCCCGCCCACGCCCACCCCTGGTGCCACGGAACTGCAAAATGGAGTCCCCATCAGCAACCTGAGCGGCAGCACCGGCAGCGAACAACACCACTACATGCAGGTGCCCGCCGGCGCCACCAATCTCAACTTCCAGATCTCCGGCGGCAGCGGCGATGCTGATCTCTACGTCAAGTTCGGCAGCCCGCCCACAACGAGCAGCTACGACTGCCGGCCCTATCGAAGCGGCAACAACGAGAGCTGCTCCTTCAGTTCGCCGCAAACCGGCACCTACTACGTCATGCTCCGCGCCTACTCCAGTTACTCGGGCGTGACCCTGCAAGGCTCCTACGATACTACTGCTCCTCCCACGCCCACGCCTCCCCCCCCAACCCCGACCCCGATTCCACCTACGCCCACACCGGTGCCGCCCACCCCCACGCCCGTGCCGCCCACCCCGACACCCTTACCCCCCACGCCCACCCCGGGGACTAACGAGTTGCAGAACGGCGTCCCCCGCACCAATCTGAGCGGCAGCCGGAGAAGCGAGACCCACTACTACATGAACGTACCCGCCGGGGCCACGGATCTCCTCTTCCAGATCTTCGGCGGCAGCGGTGATGCCGACCTGTACGTCAAGTTCGGCAGTCCTCCCACGACGAGCAGCTACGACTGCCGCCCCTACCTGAGCGGCAACAACGAGAGCTGCTCCTTCAATTCGCCACAAACCGGCACCTACTATGTGATGATCCGCGGCTACTCCGCCTACTCCGGTCTAACCCTGGAAGGCTCCTACTCCACCAGCACGCCCCCCACGCCCACGCCCGCGCCCGGAGGAACCGAACTGCAGAACGGCGTTGCCATCGGAAATCTGGGCGGTAGTGCGGGGAGCGAGCGACACTACTACATCCAGGTACCCACAGGCGCGACCAATCTTGCCCTGGAGATGTACGGGGGCAGCGGGGATGCCGACCTCTACGTCAAGTTCGGCAGCCCGCCCACGACCAGCAGCTATGACTGCCGGCCCTATCTCTACGGCAACAACGAGACCTGCTCCTCCAGCACCCCACAAGCAGGCATCTACTACGTGATGGTGCGGGGCTATTCCAGTTATTCCGGGGTAAACCTGAAGGGCTCCTACATTCCCTAACCGGGGGCAGGAATTCCGCGCGATGCCGGTAAGGCATCGTCAAAGATGACCCTCTTAACAAAGGCCTGGGCACGGACATCCGTGCCCAGGCCCAGTTCTATCCTAAAAATCAACGGGGCGGCGCTACAAAAGAAACTTCTTCGTTGACTTCGCGACGAGCGTCTATCCGCGTGACATCAGTCGGGGGGCTCCGGTTGCGGCTCCCTGCGGATGGTGAGAGCCGCCACGATTCCCCCCGCCGCAGCGAGTAAGGCGTTGACCAGCATCACGTGCCGAAAGGCGCGGGTATAAGCGGTATCGACAGCTTGCGCAGCCGCATCGGGTAGATTGACGCGGTCGACGCGACCGGTAGGATTCTCCATCACCGCTTCCAGTTGTTCCTGAACGTTCGGGGAGAAGGAGAGCGCATCCATCCGTGCGCGCAGCGTGGCGCCGAAGGTCAGGCTAACCACCACGCCCAGCCCCGCCACCGCCAACAGCCCCGCCACTCGAGCGACCGTGTTATTGAAGGCCGCAGCAAAACCGGCATCCCCGGCTGCCACGGAGGACATGACCGTGTTCGTGAGCGGGGCTACGGTGGCAGCCAGTCCCACTCCCAACACCACCACCGCCGGCAGGAGATCCAGCAAGTACTGCACCTCGGGGCCCAGGCGTGATAGCCAAAGCAGTCCTCCCGCGTAGATGAGGGGGCCGGCCGTCATGAAGAGTCTTGGTCCCCGGGCCCCGGCCCATCTCCCAAAGAGGGAGGAAAGGAGAAAGAGCAGCAAGGAAAGGGGCGCGATGGCAAGACCCGCCAGGAGAGGCGTGTACCCCACCACGTTCTGCAAGTAGAGCGTGAGGAAGAAGGTCGTACCGGTCAAGGCGAAGTAGACGCCCAATGTCGTCAGATTCGCCCCCGTGAAGTTGCGTGACCTGAAGAGATGCAACGGCACCAGGGGCTGCTCCACGCGGGCCTCGACGAAGGGGAAGAGTAAGAGCGCCCCCAGCCCGCCGGTGAGAGCGACCACAATCGCGGGCGAGCGCCAACCGAGGACCGGAGCCTGGATCAGTGTGTAAGCCAGCCCTCCCAGACCGAGGGTGAGGAGAAACGCCCCCCACCAATCGGGAGGTCCTGCAACATCCTCAGGGTTGGATTCGGGGACGAAGCGGAACATGAGGTAGGCGCTCAGAGCTGCGAGGGGCACATTCAGGAAGAAGGCCCAGCGCCAGGAGAAGCCCACCAGCCAGCCACCGAGCACGGGACCGATAATCGTCACCAGGCCAGAAGCCGCCGTCCACTTGCCGATGGCGCTCCCGCGAGCGTCCTCTTCCGTGAAGACGGCCCGGATCATGGCGAGGGAGCTGGGCACGAGCAGAGCCGCCGCGATCCCCTGCACTACCCGCCCGGCGATGATCCAGGGAAGCGAGGGGGCCATACCACAGCCGACAGCCGCAACACCGAAGCCCACCAGCCCGACGAGCATCATCCGTCGCCGCCCGTAGTGATCGCCCAGGACTCCGCCCAGAATGAGCAGTGCTGCAAAGGGGATGGTGTAGCCATCAACGATCCACTGCAACCCTGCCAGACCCGTATCCAGCGCCTGCTCGATGACCGGCAAGGCGACAGTGATGACCGAGGTATCGAGAAAGGCCACGCACGAGGCCAGGATCGTGGTCACCAGGACCCAGCGGCGAATGCTGGCAGCCGAGTCCAAATGGTGGTGGCTGTGAAACATAACACCCTCCTGGAAGATTTAGATTCAGCAAATAGCGGATGGCGGATGGCGAATAATGAAAGGAGACCCGTGACATATCCCGCTTCACCCGTTACCCCCTATAGGCAAAGAGAGATGGATCTCCCGTGGCTTACCCCCCCGCGTCTCGCTCTCCCCTACTGCTCGACGACAACGGTCCCCGCCATGCCGCTATGGGGGCGGCAATAGTAGTCGTAGGTGCCCGGTTCATCGAACGTAAAACTGAAACTCTCCCCTGCAGGCACTTCGGCATCGAAGAGATCCGTCGGGCGCCCCCGGGTGCCTGCGGTTACAGTATGCAGTACGTTGTCCTGATTGCGCCAGACTACGGTAGTACCGGCGGCAATGGTCAGCTCCTGGGGCCGAAACTGGATGTCCTCCATCACCACTTCAACTTCGACAAGTTCTTCGGCTTCGGGCCCCGCCCCTGCGCCCTCAGGCGGCACGATGCGGTAGACCCGACCCGTGTCTCCTGCAGGCCCCGGGCTCTCTGAGGTGAGTACATAGATCTCCCCCGCCACGTCCTGCCCAAAGGCGAGAAGAAATTCGTTCAACTCGCCATTCTCCCGCCCCGCGATCTCGATAGGCTCGAAATCCCACAGCCCCTCGTCTGGGGCATTTACCGGCCCCTGAGCGACGAAGAGCGAACCCTCGGGATCCTGCCAGCTCCGACTCCACTGCCCGAAGATGTAGCGTCCGTCCCAGGCGGGCAGCGCGCTGCCCCGGTAGACATTCCCACCGACGATGACCAGTCCCAGCCCGTCAGGCAATCTGGAGTGGGGAAATTCGATGATGGGATCGATAAGGGGATTGCCCAGCGGATCCTCATCGGGACAATCGGTGATCGCGTCGGGATTGTCGGGCGCCGCCGTACTGAAACAATCGGTACCCTCCTTCACGTTCCACCCGTAGTTATTCCCCTTCGTGACGATGGAGACCTCCTCCCAGAGATCCTGCCCGGCGTCAGCGACGAAGAGAGCATTATCACCGCCGGGGTCGAAAGCCATACGATAGGGATTACGGAAGCCGTAAGCCCAGGCCTCATCCAATCCTGCTGCGTCATCCACAAAAGGGTTGTCCTCGGGGATGGCGTAAGGCTCCCCAGCATCCACGTCGATACGCAGGATGCTACCCAGCAGATTCTCACCCACCGCCTGGGCGTTGCCTCCCTGATTGATCTCGTACCAATCCTGAACGTGGCCTGCTCCCGTATCATTCGCGCCACCCCCATCGCCCAACCCGACGTAGAGATAACCATCCGGACCAAAAAGAATGGAGCCCGAGTTATGGTTCGATTGCGGCTGGTCGATAGCCATGACAATACGTTCCGTCTCGGGGTCGGCCTGATCGGGATTCTCTGAAGAGACGGTAAACTCCGAGAGATGGCTGGTATGATTCCAGCCCTGAGGCGCCTCGGCCCGCAAGGGCGCGCTATAGTAGACGAAGAAGCGCCCGTTCTCGGCGTAATCAGGGTGAAAGTCCATCCCGAGCAATCCCCGCTCATCGTAACCGCTGCTCAGTGTTACCATGCGATCTTGCAGATCAAGGAAGGGCTCTCCCAGCAGATTATCCGCCTCATCAATGACGTAGATCAATCCTACCTGATCCACGACAAAGCGGCGCCCGGTGCCGTCAGCAGGCACCTTCAGATCCACGGGCGCGGTCAAGCCGGTGGCGATCTCCTGCAACGCAATCACCGGCTCGAAGTCGTCGGGGTCTTCCTGCTCCGGCGGTTCCGAGGTCGGCGTGGCATCAGGAATCGCTGTGGGATCCGGCTCCTCCGGCGTCATCGTTGCTGCGGGTGAGACTGTTGGCGTCGCGACCGGAGTCTCGGCCACTTCGCCACACGCCGTTATCGTCAACACCAATATCAACATCAATACCATCCAGCGTTTCATGGTCCCCCCCCTTACTCAGAGAAGGACGGACTATCTAGTCCGCCCTTCTCTTCTATACGCTTATCTCAATGGACTGATACGCAGATCAGATGCGCACTCGCTTGAGAACCAGCCCACCACCGAGCACCAAGAGCCCTAAACCCAGAATCGCAGCGCCAAGCAAAGGCAGCGTGTTGGCCCCAGCTGCGGGCAGCACTTCTGGCTCGTCGTCCTCTTCCTCGGCTACGGCCTCAACCTCTTCGTCCTCTTCGTCCTCGACCTCTTCGAAGTCGGTCGCAGTGAAGGAGACTGTCACAGTCTCTCCCTCTACCTGAACGGGGACGTCATCCCCAGGAAACTCGAAGACGCCGACGACTTCGGCATCAACGTGCAACATGGCGTACAGCGTCTCGGTCACCAGATCAGTATCGATCTCCACTTCGACGTCCATATTCTCGCCATCACTCACGGCCTCGTAGCCAATCACTTCTCCAGGTGAGCCGTCATCATCAGCGTGGATCACGATCCAGCCAGGACCATCACTCACGACGAGATCAACGACGACAGTCCCATCCATGACCTCCTGGTCGGAAACCTCTATCTCCGGAGTCACCTCGTCCTGGGCCATGGCAGGCAACGCCACCACGGATAGAATTACCAAGGCGACAAACATCGCTTTGAACTTACGTAGCAAAAACATACTTACCCTCCTCAAAACTAACTATATGGTCTTCTGCTCTTCAGAAGAGCAGCCCCCAGATGATTCACAAGTGAACCATCTATTTTAAGGATAACACTTCGGAGCCGAAAAGTAAATATATCTCAGATATATATTTGAGATATAGGGGAGATACATATACTGCTCGGGCGCAAAGGCCCCCCAAGCAGTTCTTACCCCCCATTTCCATATCATTGAGATTTGAGGTGCGAGCTATTCAGGGAGCGCCAAATACGGTTTACACAAAATCTCATGAACAAGAAATTCTTCCAACCGAGCCGAAGATGCAGGCGTGGCGACAATCGCGGTATCCACCCCCCGCCCGGTTCCTGCAACCAGCACACAGGGGCGTTCCCAGGAGAGCACCCCACCGTCTGCAGCCATCAGCCCAATCTCTACGCAGACCTGCACTCCCTGAGAGAAGATGCGCAGAACATCACCCATCCGCTGGGGAGCGGAGCAGCCGTGAAACGCACCGGTGTGAAAGGGCATCATGCCGGCATAGAAGGCGTGGCCCTCCTCGCGAAGACGCTGAATTAGAGCGCGCTCAAACTCGTGCTCGTCTTGCCATCCATACTGGGGCGTAACTACCACCAGGCGGATGGGGCTACTCTTCAACTTCTCCAGCAGGGCTTCCGCCGTCGCCCCCGTGCGTGAGGCCACCACTATCGTCTCTATTCCCTGCTCCTGCGCGGCCCGAAGGGCCAGCTCGAGCGTCAGTTCCGTGTTCTCAGGACCGGGCCGCTCGTGATAGACAATCCTCTTCTCCATGTGTGTTCCCTCCTATATCCAACCGCATTAACAATCCCCTTCGGGACGCCCCTTTCTGTAGCCCACCCCCCTCCAATATCCTATGACGATCGGTAGTGGGACAAGATGCCGCATGAGGCAGCTCCCGATACGCTTATAATTGTAGGTTAAACAGCAGACAAGTCAACGAAATTCGCATTCTGTACGCTGCGCCTCAGAGTTGAGATGACAGAGTGCGTTTCTGAAGTAAGATAGGGAAAATCCAGCAGCCGTGGCCCGCTTCAAGCTCAGCTGAAAAACAAGGAGAAAATATGACCGCTGAATCCGAGTACCCTACCGCCCCTCTGCTCCCCCGCCTGCGCGCCTGGAGTGTCCATCTCTACACCTCCCTGGGGCTCGTCGCCGGTTTCCTCGCCCTGCGGGCTATCGTCGTGGGCGAAGCTCGACTTGCCTTCGTCTTTCTCGCCGTGGCGCTCTGGCTCGATGCTACCGATGGCCCCTTCGCCCGCCGGTGGGAGGTCCGCCGCTGGACGCCCAGCTTCAACGGACGCAAACTCGACGACATCACCGACTATCTGAACTACACTTTTCTGCCCGTTTTCTTCGCCTACCGTTTCAATCTCGTCACCGATCCGGTGGGCAGCATCGTGCTCGCCTTCGTTCTCATCTCCTCCGCCTATGGTTTCTGCAGCGAGGCCGCCAAGACCGAGGATCACTACTTCACCGGCTTTCCCTCTTACTGGAATCTGCTCGTCTTCTATCTCTATCTGCTAAACGGTCCCGCGTGGGCCAACGCGCTGGCCCTGACGTTTTTCGCGCTCCTCGTGTGGATTCCAGTCAAATACGTGACCTGGCAGACCGACGTTCTGAAGCCGGTGACACTGATAGGCTCCCTACTCTGGGGCGTGGCGCTGTTCGGGCTGTTGCTCACTTTCGAGCAGGCCCCGGACTGGCTCCTCTGGGGCTCACTGCTCTATCCCCTCTACCACATCGGGCTATCCTTTTATCTCTATCTCTCCGGGCGGAGTAAGGGTTTTCTGAGCCACCACGGCCCGGGGGAGACCAACGAGTGTCGAACACAACGTGTGTAGGTGGGCGCGTCGGAGCGTATGCAGAGCGACTTTTTGACCTTCGACATCTGACTTGGGACAGTTCGTAAGGAGGAAACCATGGATTTACGAGGGAGAACGGCTCTGATAACCGGCGGGGCCCATCGTGTCGGCGGAGCGATCACCCGGGCGCTGGCGGAGGCGGGCGCCGACGTCGCCATCAACTACCACACCTCATCCGAGGCGGCTGACGCACTCGCAGAAGAGCTCCGCGCGTTGGGTGTTGCAGTCCTTCCCGTGGGCGCGGATGTAGCCGATGCCCCGCAGGTAGAGGCGATGGTCAGGAGCGTGGAGGCCAACCTGGGCGCTGTGGATATTCTCATCAACAGTGCCTCCTGGTTCAGGCAGACCCCCGTTCCCACTACCGACTTCGACGATTGGCACCGCGTGACGTCCATCCTCATCGACGGGCCCTTCTACTGCGCCAATGCCGTCGCCTCCGGCATGCTGGAACGGGGCTCAGGGGCCATCGTCAATATCGTCGACCTCTCGGCCTGGGAGCCCTGGGCTGGCTTCGCCGCCCACAGCGTGGGGAAAGCCGCGCTGCTCGCGCTCACCCGTCAGCTGGCGCTGGAACTGGCGCCTGCCGTCCGCGTGAACGCCGTTGCGCCCGGCCCCGTGCTCCCTCCGCCGGACTATGACGAGGAAAAACTGGCCCGAATCGCCCAGAAGACCCTGCTTGAGCGTTGGGGCACGCCCGAGGACGTCGCCGACGCCGTGCTCTACCTGCTACGGGCCGACTACGTCACGGGAGAGGTGATCGTCGTGGATGGTGGAGAGCGCTACGGATATCGAAAATGAGCTGCGTGCCTGCGCCTATGCCCCTCTGGACTACACCGGACTCGGACTGCGCACCCACTCGTTGACCCACTTGGGCCGGTCGGGAATGTAGACGGTGATCCCCACGAGCTCCTCGGGATCGGTGTACTCACAGACGATATGCAGACGCAGATCGCTGTGAGGGATGGGACCGGCAACGAGTACCCGCTGGCGATCGGGGTAGTGCTCCACGATCTCCCCGTTGAAGAGGGCGTAGAAGACCTCTTTCGCCCGCAGGCTCTCCTTGTGCGCCTCGCGCAGCGCGTGATCGGAGAGACGCATTGTCTCGCGCAATTCCAACAGGTCCTCGACATCGGTAATGACCATCGTGACCTCCTCCCTAACACAGGGGCGCTTCCCACTCTATCAATTAGAAGCAGTATAACGCAAAGGGCGGCAGCCGTCAATAATCCGGATGCAGAAACTCTGTAGCGGTGGGGCTCCCGAACGCGGTGAAATCGTTGACAATTTGGTAAGCAATGATAGAGTTATTTATAGTATACAAGGGTTTCTAGCGAAAGGGAGGGCATGATGGCAGACGAGAAGAAAAAGGGACCGGCAGGTCGCGCAGCTGAGCTGCACCAGGAAGCCAAAAAGAAAGCCGAAGAGGCCGAACGTCAGGCCAAGTTCAAGAAAGCTCAGGCCCGCATGGAAGAATTCAATGCCAGGACCCAGGCAGAAGCCGCAAAACGCGAGGAAGCCCGGGCCGCCGAAGAGCTGAAAAATGTCTACGTCGTCCAATCCGGCGACAGCCTCAGCAAGATCGCCAAGGAGGAGCTGGGAGACGCCAGCCGCTGGCCCGAGATCTTCGAATTGAACAAGGACCAGATCAAGGATCCTAACCTCATCCGCGTTGGGCAAGAACTGCGCCTCCCGAAGTAATTCAGGAATTGCATCGCCTCCATCCCCTTGAGCCACGGCCCAGGGGGATGAGTTTTTACCCGAGGAAGTCCCTACTGACCTTTGACCTTCGACTTAAGACAGTTTTTCACAGGAGATACTGATGAAAGCCATTATAAACGGACGAGTATACACACCCCACGAACGTTACGTTCGGGGCAGCGTCCTGATCGAAGGGCAGAGGATCACCGCCGTCGGCCCGACGGCCGATTTACCCATTCCCCCGCAAGCCGAGATCATCGATGCCGACGGACAAGTCGTGGTCCCCGGCTTCATCGACGTGCATCTACACGGGCTGCTGGGGCACGAGGCCCTGGGCCAGGGGCTCGCCGAGGTCATCCGGCAGCTGCCGGCCTTCGGCGTGACCACTTTTCTCGGCACCACCCTGACGCTGCCCGACGATGAGCTCCTGCCCACGTTGGAAATTAGTGCCCAAATCGTGGATGCCCCCCCACCGGGCGCCTGCTGCTTGGGCCTCCATCTGGAGGGGCCGTTTCTCTCGCCAGAGCAGCCGGGCATGGCGACCGCCACCTGGTTCGAGCCCTTCCGCTGGGAACGTTTCCGGCGCCTCCAAGAGGCTGCGAGGGGGCATCTCCGCCTGATGACCTTCGCCCCCGAGCGCGGTGAGGGCCTGAAGATGCTCCCGCGCCTGATCGAGGCGGGGGTCATTCCCGCCGTCGGGCACTCCGCCGCCACCTTCGCGCAGGTGAAGGCAGCAGTGGCCCAGGGGTTGCGTCACGCGGCACACACCTTCAACGCCATGCCGCCGCTCCATCACCGCAAACCCGGCGTCCTCGGCGCGGTGCTCTATTTCCCAGAAATCATCGCGGAGCTTATCGCCGACGGCGTTCACGTCCACCCGGCGGTGATGAGTCTGCTGTTGCGCGTGAAGGGGCTGGAGCAGGTCGCGTTGGTCAGCGATGCCGCCCCCCTCGCCGGTCTGCCCGAGGGAGCCTACGAGTGGGCCGGCCAGCAGATCCACGTCCAGGATGGCGCCTGCCGCCTGGGAGATGGCAGACTCGCCGGGGCGCACGCCCTCCTCAATACGGGGGTCCGCAATCTGGTGCAGCTGGTCGGGTTACCTCTGGAAGAAGCCCTCGTGCCCGCCACTTGCGTCCCCGCGAAGGTGCTGGGCGTGTCAAAGGGCCGGTTGGCGCCCGGCTATGATGCCGACATCGTCCTCTTAGACGAGGAGCTGCACGTTACCCGCACCCTTGTCGAGGGCCAGACGGTCTACCGCGCCTGAGCCTCACCGCTCCCCGGCGTCCCCCATCCGCCGGAACCAATCGCCGCCGGGAATCAACCGACCGGCAGCGCCCAAAGCCTCCGTCCCCCAGTAAATCCAGGCCTCAACAGCCCCCCCACCCCAATGCACGAGAAGCCGCTCGCGACGGTAGAGATGGGGATGTCCCTCGACACGATCGGTGAGGGCGAGGGCCTGCGACGACAACAGGAGCAGGTCCCCATAGAGGCGCCCATCACCGGGATAGGCTACGGGATAGGGACCAAGGTCGTAGAGACGGGCCCCCTCCACCCACGCCGGACAGGCTTCTAGCACGTAAGGCGCAATTCGCGGATAGTTATAGCTATCGCCCAGGGCCGCATCAAGCACCGGCGGGCGCAGCGTCCCGTAGACGAAGAGTCGAACCGTACCTATCATCGCTCCATTATGCGTGCCCCTCTACCCCTGTCAATCCGCCCTTTTTCCACATCAACACAAAAACATGCCTTTGAGTGCATGATGGCACGTAATAGCCGCACAAGCCCTACCCTTGACAGAAATTGGCTTTCCTTTAGAATGCCCGCCTGATGTTCAACCTTCGCCGGGGCTGAATGCCCGGCGATTTCTTATGTGAGGTAAGCTAAAGATGAGTAAAGGTATACTGTTGATGACAGCGATAGCGATGGCGTTTTCCGGCGTAGCCGATGTGGAAGCCCTGGAAGAGGGCGAGATCCTCTCGGGGATCGCCAGTCAATACGGGCCGGGACGGATGGAATCGACCATCCGCGTGCGCCAGGCAGGACGCACCAGCCGGAATCTCCCCACCCCCCTGCCGGAGGCCGATGTCTACTTCGCCGCCATCGATTGCCGGGACGTCGGTAACTGGTTTCTGATCCGTCCTGCCGATCTAGACGAAGCCGGACAGCCCCACCCATGGGAATCGGCCTACGCCACCGATTGTGCGGGGTTGGCCGATGGCGGCATCGGCTTCATGCTCTTCAATCGACACACCCCCATGAGCCTCTGGCAGGCCAATCTCTGGCTGGATCGCGTCCACACGGGTGAATACCAGCCCGTGATCGTTGCTGAGGTGGATTATCCCACAGCGGTCCGCTGGCAGACCGTGGGTCGGGGGAAGCGGGTAGATCTACTCCGTCTCAACCCCATCCCCGGAGGATCCGACTAACCGTATCCGTAGAACAACGTCTCACATCCGTGAGCACGGGGCGGAGCCGCCTGAACGAGGCGGCTCCGCCCCCCTCTTTGCTCCCCTCCCGAGGTAGGCGCTCAGGCCTATCTGCAACCTGTGCTTTTCCCAAAACGTAGATGATGGTAGAATGTGTGCGGCTGAAGCTCACCTGGAGTATTCGAGTTTAAGCGCGACCCGCCTTCAACTCCTGCGCGTCACGCACTCGCTGCAGACGTAGAATTCTCCGTCTGTACTCACTTCAACAAAACACAAACGGGATGGGACTATGAACCGAACACGCTGGATTTTCGTAGGAATTGTAGTCATCGCACTGTTGATCGTGGGGATCGCGCTCGCCCTCCGCGGGCTGAACCCGGATCCCGTCGGAAGCGGCGGAGGAGGGGACGCTACCCCCGTCTCCATCACCGTCGATAGACCGGACGCCCTCACCGTGCGCGTGCTGACCGCCCTTCCGGTGGAACCCTGGGTGCGGGACGCTGCTGCCACCTATAACGCCACCCAACCCGTCATCGAAGGCGTGCCGGTTCAGGTGGAAATCATCGCCAGCGACGGACTCACGGCGCTGGGACGCTGGGACCGCAACGAGTTTGGCGCGCTGGAAGCCGGCGTCCGCCCGGAGGATCTCTCCCCCCAGGCACAGGCCGCGCTGGAAAATTTCCCCACCGCCTGGATCCCCGAAAGCCGGTATCTGGTGGAATTGGCCAACGTCTCCTATAAGGAGCGGCTGGGGCGTGACGTCTTCCTCACCGACGGGGAATACCGTGCCCGTCCCATCGCCACCAGCCTCTTCGTCTGGGGCATCTATCAGACCCGGGCCGACGTTCTGGAGGCTGAGCTGGGTGAGATCAGCTGGCAGAGCATCCACGATGCGGCCACAGCGCGAGGGGGCTGGCCCGAACTGGGCGGCGATCCCGCCTGGGGCTACTTCAAGTTGGTAGTTCCCAACCCCAACAAGAACGTCGCCGGACTGCACGCCATGATTGCCGCCGCTGGCGAGTACCACGACCGGCCCGACATCAGCGTCGCCGACATCACCGATCCCCAGTTCCAGCGTTGGCTGGGCGCGCTGATGGGCTCGGTGACCGACTTCAGCAGCGCCAGCGCGTACATCGCCGAAGACTTCGCCCTCTTCGGCTACAGCGTCGGTGACGGCGGGCAGTTGCTGGAGGCCGACCTACTTCAGAATATGCAAGGCATCCTCACCCGCTGGGAGGATCCCCTCAACCTCTACTATCCCCGCTACGTGACCTGGTTCGACTTCCCCTTCTCCATCTGGGTAGGACCGGAGACGAGCGCGCTGGAGAAGAACGCCGCGCTGGATTTCCAGCGCTACCTGCTCAGCGAGGCCGAGCAGCAGACGGCACTGGCCTACGGGCTGCGGCCCGCCAATCCCAGCGTCGCTCTCGATGCCAACCCGGAGAGTCTCTTCACCAAGTGGCGGGCACGGGGCGTGGAATCGGTGGTCCCCCGCGCTGACGCCATGCGCAATCCCGACCGAGACGTGCTCCTGGCCCTGTTGCGCTGGTTCGCACTGAACGTGGGGGAATAAGATGAGTAACGAAGAAAACAACCCCCTCAATCTGCCGCCGAAGCCCCGGGCGCCGAGCCCCTCTTCACCCCCTTCGCAGCGCCGGCTCACCTGGATCTTTGGAATGGGCATCCTTATGGTCGTCGGATGTGCCTGCGTGCTCATCGGCCTCGCGTTGGCCCCGGAGCTCTTCGGGAGCCGGGGGAATGGTGGAGCCAGTGTCGCTCCCTCCCTGCCCCGTCCCGGCAGCGCCCGGCTGACCGTCGCCGTCTCCCCTGCCATGGCCCCCAGCCTCTCGCAGCTGGCCGATACCTTCAACGCCCAGGGGCACACCACCCCCGACGGCCAGGTCATGGAAGTGCAGCTGGTGGTCATCGAGCCGGATCGGATGGTGAGAGAAAGCCTGAACGCTCCCTCCTTCCAGGCCATCAACCCCGATAGCAGCCTCTGGCTCAACCAGCTGGAACAGCAGTGGAGCGCCCAGCAGCAGGAGAGCGGTTCGGTGATCCCCATCGGAGCCCGCCGCACTGACGCCCCCGTCCGCTACGCCACCAGCCCGGTGGTCATTGCGGCGTGGGAGAGCGTGGCCCGCGAGCTGAGCTGGCCCCAGGAAGTGGTCGGCTGGCAGCAGATCCAGCGCAAGGCCACCCAGGATCCCGGTTTCAAATGGAACCACCCCAGCACAACGAACGCCAGCGGCCTGCTGGCGACGCTGGCCGAATTCTACGCCGGTGCCGGCCTGACCCGGGGCCTCACCGAGGAGGCGGCCACAGACCCAGCCACCCTCGAATACGTCCGCGAGGTGGAGGCCACGGTGCGCTTCTACGGGGAGGGAGAGGAGGTCATCTTCACCCGGCTTCAAGCCGAAGGGCGCGCCTTCCTCGACGCCTTCGTTGTTCAGGAGCAGTTTGTCCTCCGCTGGAACCAGACCCAGCCCGCCGAGCGCCTGGTCGCCCTCTATCCCGCAGAGGGGACTCTCTGGACCGACCATCCCCTGGCGCTGCTGGAGCTGAGCGGGCCAGGCGAAACGCCCGTGACGAACAATCAACGGCGCACCTACCAGGCCTTCGCCGCCTTCCTCACCGGTGGCGAATCGCAGGCGTGGCTGTTGGCGGCGGGATTCCGGCCCGCCGATCTGAGCATTGACCTCGCCGCATCCGGCAGCCCCTTCGCCGGCACCGACGCCGTCGACTGGCGCCAGCCCCAGACCACGCTTCAGATGCCCTCGCCATCAGTGGTAGAGGTGGTGCAGAACGTCTGGTGGTACACCAAACGCCCCACCAACGTCTTCCTCATCGTCGATACCAGCGGCAGCATGGCGGGCACCCGGCTGGAGCGCACCCAGGAGGCACTGACGACCTTCATCGACCAGATGCGCGGCGACCGGGATCAGGTGGGATTGATCGAGTTCAACAGTGGCGTGCAGCGCGTAGAACCCCTCCAACCGCTGGACGACGCCCGGCGCACGGAGCTCAAGAGCATCGTCGCGGGGCTGAGCGCGCGAGGCAACACCGCCCTCATCGACGCCGTCTGGGATGCCTACCGGTTCATGCTGAACGAGGATGACGCAGAAGCCATCAACGCCATCGTCGTCATGACCGACGGGATCGAAAACGCCAGCCGGTACAGCCTACGAGATCTCCAGCAGCAACTCCAGAACACCGAAGCCGAGCAGATTGTGATCTTCACCATCGGCTTCGGCGACAATGTGGATGCGCAGATGTTGCAGGATATTGCGGAGATCGGCGGGGGCCAGTTCCGCCGCGCCGACGAGACGGACATTGAGGAGCTCTACCGGATCATCTCGACCTATTTCTGAGCGGGTGAGCGCAGGCTATGAACGATTTACGAACTGAGATCCGGGAACAGGCACCGAGCGCCTACGTCCAGTACGCCATCTTCCGCTGGGAGAGCGCGATAGTGCTGGCGGGAACCCTGCTGCTCTCAGTCTTCCTCGCTCAACCCTTTCCCGGCTGGCCTCTTTGGGGCTGGCCTTTGCTGGGCGCGTTGGCCCTCGCCGGCGTCATCTACTCCAGCGTCACGGACCCCGAAACGAACGCCCGGGTGCTCTGGCAGCTGCTGCGAGAGCGGCTAAACCCCGACCACATCAAGGACCCCCAACTACAGGAGGAGGTAGAGACTGCCTTCACCTACCAGCGTCATATTGAGGCAGAGATCCTGCGCTCTCGGGGTAAGCCCCAGGGCGCGCTCGAACCCATCGCCGACGAGTTAATCACGTGGGTCGCGCAGCTCTTCCAGCTGGCCCGTTACGTAGATACTTACGGACGCGACTACCGCATTGAAGAGCGAAAACAGCAGATGGCGGCGGAGCTGCAATCCCTGGGGGGGCGGCGCCAGTTTGAGCGCAATCCGGAGATTCTCAACCGCCTTGATCAGGCAATGAAGGCGATGGAGAAAGAAAAGGAACTGCTGGTTACCCTGGAGACACAGATCCGGGAGGGTGAGCGCCAATTGGAGCAACATCTCACCCTCCTCGAACACGTGCGCCGCGCGGTAGAGGCCCTGACAGGGGAAAGAGAAGTGGGCGAAGAACAGTTCGCCCGCCTCGAGACCGAAATCCACGAATACGTAGCCCAGGTGAGTATTCGGGTGGAGAAGATTCATTTCCTCTACACCGAAGCCTTGCAGAAGAGCTGAAGGATCAACGGCAAGCCTCCGGAGGACTCGCCTCTTCCCGGCGGTGTTTCGCCTTCACGCAGATCAATACGAGGATAATCAGATGAAGAGATTTCATAGACTGGGATGGACGATGGTGTTGTTAGTGAGTCTGCTCGCCGCCTGCACCGGCGGGACGCAGGAGCAGGCGCCCACCAAGGGCGACGTCTACGTTTACGTTGCAGTGCCTTTGAGCGGCTTCCAGGCCAACGGCGGGCAGACGGTGTTGGGCGGCGTGCGCCTGGCAGCGGAGGAGCTCAATCGGAGCGGTGGGCTGCTCGGTCACCGCGTCATTGTCGAGCCGCTGGACGACGAATCGGACAGCGACGTCGCGGTAGATCAGGTGGAGCAGATCCGCACGGCTCTGAATGAGGGCAAGCGCGTGGTCGCGGTCATCGGACACCTCAACAGCGGCCAGACCTTGGCGGCGATGGAGCTCTATCGGGAGCTGCCCCTCGTCGTCGTCACGCCCACGGCTTCGGAGCAGAGCCTCACCGCCCGCGGATACCAGAACTTCTTCCGCGTCAACGCCAGTGACGACGTGCAGGCCCGGGTCGACGCTGAATTCCTGGTGGAGCACCTCAGCGCACGACGCATCGCCGTGATCCACAACGACACGGAGTACGGGCAGGGCTTGGCTGGTGCCCTGATTCAGGAACTGGCGGCACGTGGTGCGGAAGCTGTGACCCAGATCGAGGTGGAAGAGGGGCAGGGACGCTACACCGACGAAATTGCTCAGGTGCAAGCCGCCAATCCCGATGCGATCTTCTACGCCGGCTACGAGATCGAAGCGCCCTACCTGCGCGCCGAGCTGGTCCGGGCCGGCGTTACCGTGCCCATGCTTGCCAGCGACGGTGCCTTCCTCGCCGCCACCATCGACGAATCCGACGGCACCGCCGAAGGAATGTACGTGAGCGCCTTCGCCCCCAGCCCGCGGGCCGTGGGCGATGCCCGCTGGTTCGAGGCCTATCAGGCTGTCGAATACCGCAATCCCGATACCTACTCTGTCAACGGCTACGTGGCCTTGCAGGTGCTCGCGGAGGGGGTGCGTGCCGCCGACTCCCTGGATGCAGGCAAGATCGCCGAAGCTCTGCGCCAGACGCCCGTCAACACCCTCCTCAACCGGCTGAGCTACCAGCCCAACGGCGACCTCACCGATCCCCACATCTGGATCTATCAGGTGAAGGACGGAGAGTTTCAGCAGGTGGAGTGGTGAATCCGGTCGCTCATTGATCGCTGCAGAATCAAGAAGCCCCCCGCGCTGAGGCAGCGCGGGGGGCTTTAGCCGTTCCAAGAAAATAAGCCCCTCGAACTCTGACGTTTTCCCAGGGATTTGTTCGAGATGTGGCGTATTTAAATCCTGGAACTACTTTAGCTCTCTCAATCCCGGCTATCCCGAGAGGTCGGCCACGGGCAGCGCGATGGGGCTCTGCCCCTTCGCCTTCTGCGCCCGCAGGTTGAACTTGACCCACATCACCGGCAACAGGATCACCGTCGCCACCACCGGAACGTAGAAGGGGAACTGCGGGCTCACGTGCTTCCAGAGCAGCCCCCCGATGTAGGGCGCCGGCAGCGAGATGAAGCTCAGGCTGGTGGAGAAGAGACCGAACGCCGTCCCCCGCAGCTCCTGCGGCACCACTTTGGAGATGAGAGAGTTGTACGCCGGGCTGATGAGCGCACTGCCCATCCCGTAGAGCCCCCAAGCCACGGCACAGCCCCAGAAACCGTCGCTGCTCAGAAAGGTCACGATCCCGGCGGCGATGAGACCGAAACCGCCCGCGATCCCCACATGCTCTCCCCGCTTGTCGGAGAGGGCGCCCGCCTGCGTCATCAGCAGTGCCGTGATGATGCTGGAGAGCGAGATGAGCCAGCCGATCTGCGTCATGTTGAGGCCGATGATGTCCTGGAGATAGATGGACTGCATCTCGAAGGCCATGCGGTAGGTCACGTCGCGCACCCCGTCCGAGATGAAGATCCAGGTGAGCACGCCGCCCCCCAACGCCATCCCCACCATCGCCACCAGGTTAGTTTTGAGACTGCGCAGCGTGGGCCTCTCCCGAGGCTCCGTCTCGGCCCGTTTGGCCCGGCGCGCCATCCCGATACGGATGAAGGTCGCCGCGGCATAGAGGGTGGTCGCCACCACGAAGAGTACCTTGAAGCCGTAGTGATCGGCGAGGAAGCCCCCTAGCGGCGGCCCTACGATGCCCACCACCATGAAGATGCTCTCGCTCAGCCCGTAGACGCGGCCCAGGTTCTCCTCACTGGACTGCTCAGCGACGAAGGCCTGAAAGCTGGGAGCGACGAAGGAGACGGCGACCGACATGGCCCCCGCCCCCAGGAGCATCCACTGCCAGCTGGGCGCGACGAGATAGACCAGCATCCCCGCCAGCCCAGCCATACTGCCAATGGCGACGGCCTGCAAGCGTCCCATCACGTCCGAAAGCCACCCGCCCAGAATCTGGAAAGCCAGCGGCACGATGGAGCTCAGCGTGAAGAAAAGCCCTACCTGGCCGATATCGGCCCCCAGGGATTGGAGATAGAGGGCCAGCAGGGGCCCGTACATCCGCGAGGCGATGTTTGCCAGCACCATCGTCATCATGAACATCAGCAGCGGTCGCGTCAGCAACTTAGCGTTCTTCTTCATCAGCACTCTCCCCTTTGGTCAGCGATCGGCGGTCAGCCTTCAGCAACCAGTACAGCAACTATAGTCTACCCGAACTCCCAGGAGAATGGGCTATGCAGAGGAAGAGACCCCGTATGGACCGCTGGGGGGTTTTCGCCCTGGTCAGATGGACAGGGTACTGACCGCTGACGGCTGACGGCTGACGGCTGACAGCTGATGGCTGTTCCCTAATCCACCGTCAACGTCTTGCTCAAATTGCGGGGGAAGTCGGGATCGTAGCCGAGGGCGAGGCTCAACCGGTAGGAGAGCAGCTGCAAGGGCAACGTCGCCAGCAGCGGCAGCAACACCGGATCAGCAGAGGGCAGGGGAATGAGATCGTGGGCATTGCCGCGCAAGCGCTCATCCTCCGGGCCGATGACGATGGCCCGCCCGCCCCGGGTGGTGACCTCGTTGATGCCGCTGATGATGAGGGGGATATCCTCCTGCCCGGTGACGAAGAGGACGGGGTAGCCCTCATCCACAGCGGAGAGGGGGCCGTGCTTGAACTCCGTCGAGAGCATCCCCTCGCAGTGGGCGTAGGTCACCTCCTTGAGCTTGAGCGCCCCCTCCAGGGCGATGGCGTAGGTCATGCCGTAGCCCAGGCAGTAGAGATCGTCCCGCTCGACGAGCTGTGGGGCGAGGGCGTCGATCTGCGGCGCGGTGCGCGCCAGCGTCTCCTCCAGTAGCGCAGGCAACCCCGCCAGCACCGCCGTATCGTGCCCGCCCAAGCGCAGCGCCAGGTAGAGAAAGGCCAGCGCCTGATTGGTGAAGGTCTTGGTAGCGGGGACGCTGATCTCGTAGCCGCAGGCGAGGGGCAGGCAGCGCTCCGTCTCCACCGTCAGCGTCGAACCGATGACGTTGACCAATCCCATGCCCGCCATATCACGCCGCTTGGCCGCCGCCAGCGCGTTGAGCACGTCCTTCGTCTCGCCGCTCTGGCTGACGAAGACACCATAGTCCCCCTCCCCCACCGTGGGCGCATACTGGGGAATGAATTGGGGCGCAAGGATGGGGATAGCCGGACGCCCCCCCAGGCGCGCCAGGTAGACCGCGCCGAGGAGACAGGCGTGATAGCTGGTCCCGCAGCCCACAAGGTAGAGGTGCTCCGCCTCCCGCAGCCGCTCCACCGCCGGCGCCATCTCCGGCGAGGCCGCGTAGAGATGCAGCAGCTCGCCCGCCACCTGCGCCTGCTCGTGGATCTCCTTGAGCATGAAGTGGGGATAGCCTCCCTTGACTGCAGCGTCCATGCTCTCCGTGACGAGCTCCGGCTCCCGCTGAATGGGCTGCCCATCCTCCACGCTGTAGAGACGAACGGTGTTCGCGTGGAGCACGGCGATCTCGCCATCGTGGATGCGGACGATGCGCTGGGTAAGGGGCAGGATGGAGGGCAGGTCGGAGGAGACGTAAGTTGCTCCCTCGCCGATGCCTGCCACGAGGCCGGAGCCCTTCTTGAAGGCGTAGAGGCACTCTTCATTCACCTGGCCGATGACGAAGGCGTAATCGCCCTCCAGATCGTGGTAGGCGTGGCGGATAGCGGTGAGCATATCCTGGCCCCGGTCGTAGTAGCGCTCGACGGCGTGGACGCAGGACTCTCCGTCGTTGTTGGAGCGGACGGTCATCCCTTCCGCCATGAACTGCTGCCGCAGCTCCACGTTGTTGACGACGTTACCGTTGTGCGCGCCCACCAGATCCCCGTCGGAATCGAGGTGGGGCTGGGCATTGACCTGGGAGGGGCGCCCAAAAGTGGCCCAGCGCAGCTGAGTGATACCCCGCCGCCCTTGCAGCGCCGCAAAATCGAGGCGCGCCGCCACCTCGTCCACCTTCCCCACATCCTTGCGGAGATCGACGCTGCCGGCGGCGTGAAAGGTCGCGCAACCGACGGAGTCGTAGCCCCGGTAGGAGAGCCGGCGTCCGGCCTCCGTAAGCAGTTCACCGAGAGGTTGTTCGTGTTCCGTGACGATGCCAAAGATGCCGCACATAGTTCCTCGCTTTCGTAGTTGATTTAGATTGGGGTGACGCCTGGCCGAGGCGTCCCTACGTTTTGCGTAACATGTTCTGAAAGGCCGCCCGCAAGAAGGGCCAGGGGGGTAAGGACGCCATCACCTGGAGCACCTCCCCCACGGAGCTCTCCTCATCCAGGAAGCGGAAGAGGCGGTGAATGGGATTGTTGCGGAAGAGGGCCGTAAAGACCGGCGCGCCGAGGTCGCCCCGCCGCTCCAGGAGCTGGAGCAGGACGCTGTCGGTGAAGCGGAAGAGGCGCGAGGAACCCGGCAGGGCAAAGGGATGGCCCTCCCGCTCCAGCGAGCAGACGATGGCCGCGGTGTCTTGCTGGATGCGGTGAAAGGCGAAGCCCGTCGAGGCCTTCACCCGCCCACCTCGCGTGCCGACGTTCAGCACCCGCCGTCCCGCCCGCCGGGGAAAGGGGCGGTCGGTCATGGGGATGAGATCGTACTCCTCCTCCACCAGGTGATACTGGCCCACACCCAACACCTCGTCGATGTAAGCGTGCAGCGCCGCCTCGTACTCGGCCCGCGGGAGAAGGTGACCGGAGAAGAGCGTGTACTCCACCAGCGCCCGCCGGGCGGTGAAGGGCAGCACGTAGACAAAGCACAGGGCCCCCCGCTGCGGCGTCCGAAAATCGAAGAAGGTGGGACAGTCCGGATCGAAGGCCGGCGTCTCCGTCTCGATCTCCCAGCCGAGGAAGTGTTGATAGAGATAGTGATGGCGCCGGTCCAGAGGATGATACTCCGCCGCGCGATACCGGCTGTCGAAGACCCAATCGGCGGTGAAGGGGAGCTCGTTGACGTAGATCTCCGCGCACGCAGCGCCGTCGCTAACGTGGGTAACGGTGCCCGTGAGGAAGTCGACGCCGGGGAGCGCCGTCAGCGCCGCCCGGGTGAAGCGGTAGAAGTCGGCAGCGCGGATCATACGGTAGCGATAGGGTGCGAGTGCGAACTGGCGCTCAAGGCCCGGAGCGCGGAAGGCCAGTCGCTCCCAACTGCGGTAGGCGATAGGGTCGAAGAGATCGCCCTCTCGGAGCCAGGAGCACCAGGTGTGATCGTTGTGGCGTTTCACCTGCTCATCGACGATGAGCAGGCGGGCGTCGCGAAAAGGCCCCCGGGTGAGATGATAGGCCAAACTAAGCCCCGCCGCCCCGCCACCAGCCAGGATGAAGTCGTAGTGCTTCGCCCGCGTCCCGCTCACCTCACTCTCCTATGGCGGGCTGGAGCTCCACCTGTGCCTCACGTTTTACCCCCCGCCGGCGGGAGCGGATCAGCTTGCGCAACTCGTCGGCGACGAAGATTGAGCTCGAAAGCAACACGATCAGGCCCCAATCCCGCGCCGTCAGGGGCACCGTCCCCAACGCTGCCTGCATGAAGGGCACGTAACTGGCGGCTAACTGCAACAGAATGGAAAGGACGATGGCCCCGATGAGATAGCGATTCTTGAAGAACCCCAGCTTGAAGACCGAGTTGGTCCGCGAGCGGCAGTTGAGGGAGTTGAAGACCTGGAACATCGCCAACGTCGTGAAAGACAGAGTCTGCGCTCGCGCCAGATTCGCATCGGCATCGGCCCGGCTGAAGATCCAGAGGGTGCCCGTGGCCATGAAGAGGGCCACGAAGACGATGTTCTGCAGGATCTCGCGATTGATGATGCGGGCGTCCGGGTCTCGGGGCAGATCCTCCATCACATCGCCCTCCTTGGGCTCCATCGCCAGGGTGATGTCTAGAATGCCGTCGGTGACCAGATTCACCCAGAGAATCTGCACCGGACTGATGATCAGGCCCTTCGCCGCAAAGAGGAGCAGCGATCCGATGAGGGTCAGATCCTCTCCGATGTTGGTCGCCAGGAGGAACTTGACGACCTTGCGCACGTTCTGGAAGATCACGCGCCCCTCCTCCACCGCATCGACGATGCTGGCGAAGTTGTCATCGACGAGAATCATCTCCGCCGTCTCCTTGGTCACGTCGGTGCCGGCGATCCCCATGGCCACCCCGATCTGCGCTGCCTGGAGGGCGGGGGCATCGTTCACACCGTCACCCGTCATGGCGACCACGTGCTCGAGACGCTGCAGAGATTCGACGATACGATGTTTGTGTTCCGGCGCGACGCGGGCGAAGACCGCTACCTCCTCGATGATCGCGTCCAGCTCCTCGTCGTCGAGGTGATCCAGATCCGCGCCGGTCAGCACGCGGCCCCCATCGTCGAGAATCCCTACCTGCCGCGCAATGGCGGCGCCGGTGACCCTGTGATCGCCCGTCGCCATCATCACGCGGATGCCGGCCCGCTTACAGCGCGCGACGGCGTCGGGCACCTCCGGGCGAGGCGGATCCATCATCCCCGCCAGACCGACGAAGATCAGATCGGCCTCGTGTCCGTACTCCAGCGCCTCCTTGAAGGATTCCATCTCCTCCGGGGTGATGATCTGATAGGCCAGACCGAGCACGCGCAGCGCCTCGCTCGCCATGCGGTGATTCTCCTTCAGGATGTGCTCACGGTCGGACTCCTTTATAGTGCGGGGCACACTGTTCTCCACAATCTCGGGGCAGAGATCAAGAATGACCTCCGGCGCCCCCTTGACGAAGACCCAGATCTGCCCCTCCCGCCCTTCATGGAAGGTCGCCATGAACTTCGTCTTGGAGCTGAAGGGCAATTCATCAACCCGATGGAGACGCGCTTCGAGGCTCTCCTTGTAATGTCCGGCCTTGGCAGCGGCCACGACCAGCGCGCCTTCGGTCGGATCGCCCCGGATCTCCCAGGTGTATCCCTCCTCCTGCTGGTGGCGGATGAGGCGCGCGTCGTTGCAGAGAGCCCCGATGTGCAAGGCCAACCGCAGATCGGGCGTGGCGGTGGGATCGTAGGGTTTGCCATCGCGCAGGAACCGCCCTCGGGGCTCGAAGCCGGCGCCGGTCACGTGGATCGTTTTCGCATCCGCCATCATCTGCTGGACCGTCATCTGATTGGTGGTAAGGGTGCCGGTCTTGTCAGTGCAGATGATGGTCGCCGCCCCCAGGGTATCCACAGCGGGCAGCTTGCGGATGATGGCCTTCTGCCGCGCCATGCGGCTGACCCCGACCGCCAGAGTGATGCTCATGACCGCCGGAAGACCTTCGGGAATTGAGGAGACAGCCGAGGCCAGCGCGAACATGAAGATGTCGTCCAAGGGTAGATTGCGGACCAGTCCCAGCAGAAAAGTAAGCGCCGCCACGCCCACCGCCAGCAGGCCCAACTTCTGACCCAGGTCGAGGGTCTGCCTCTGCAGCGGCGATTCCGCCTTCTCCGTCTCCTGGATGAGCGTAGCGATCTTGCCCATCTCCGTCTCTTGACCCGTGGCGTAGACCACCGCGCGCCCCCGCCCGTTGGTGACGATGGTCCCGCCGTAAACGAGGTTGGTCCGCTCGGCCATCGCCAGCTCTTCCTGCTCCAGCGGTTCGGTCGTCTTGCGGACACTGAGAGACTCCCCGGTGAGCATTGCTTCCTCAATCTCCAAGTTTGCCGCCTCAATCAACCGGGCGTCGGCCGGCACCTTCGCGCCTGCGTCCAGGAGAATGAGATCACCTGGCACGAGCTCCGCCGTGGGAACGCGCAGTTCCAGACATCCGCCCACATCCGGGCACTCCCGCACCACCTCAGCCTCGGGCGCAGCCTGCGCCTTCAAGGACTCCAGCGCCTGCTCCGCCTGATATTCCTGGAAAAAGCCGATGAGGGTGTTAACGATAATCACGACCCCAATGACCCCGGCATCAATCATCTTTCCGGCAAGGAGAGAGATGGCAGCGGCAGCCAGGAGCACAAAGACGAGGGGATTCTTCACCTGAGCCCAGAGGATGCTCAGTTTGCTGACCCCTTCCCCGCTCTCGATCTCGTTGGGGCCAAATTGCTCCAAGCGCCGCTCGGCCTCGGAGAGCTTCAGACCTCCGGGCCCCGTCTCAAGGGCCGCAAAGACCTTTTCGACACTCAAGGTGTGCCAATTGTGTTCTCGTTCAATCACAGCCTAACTCCTTCTACAACAGTAAAAAGTGATAAAAATGGGGAAGAGGTGTTTTTTGTCATGCTTTCCCCTGCCTATTAGATATCCGTTTTGCGGATAGAGAAACCCCTAGAAGATTCCCCCCGCGCTCACGCAAGACTTATATGGTAGCCGCAATTTCGCATTGCGTCAACCCCAGCCTCCCGCGCCCTGAAGCCAGAGATGCCATATGTGCGACCTACTCACAAAACTATTGAAATATCTAACCTTCTCGGTTAGAATAAAAATGAGGGACGGCGGGAGAATCCTTCACAGAACACCGAGGGATCACGTGCCACATCCCCACCGGTAACCGATACCCAATACTCCCCCATAAGCGCCCCTGACTAGACCATCCAAGAGACTCTGTTGTCCGCTGCCACATCCACTCTTGGGGAGCGTGACAGAGTTTCGTCATTCGTAAACTCGTGAAAGGAGGTGCTCTCGTCAAAATCAACGGTGCTCCACGCCCGCCATTGACACCAGTGCAACCTTACCGTCGCACACCGCCGCTGATCCAGCCCGTGAGCGGGACGCTCAAGTCAGCAAACCGAAAACGAGCGTTGCAACCGACTAAATCGGGAAGCTATTGAGTTTTCGGTCCTAAA
>NPIE01000077.1_pt4 | contig 31835 bp, 28 predicted proteins | sample 8637661 | NCBI WGS metagenome assembly NPIE01 (sample SAMN07420842, study PRJNA396082) | bioreactor metagenome | isolation source: sample BA12 brine-fed electro-methanogenic bioreactor BA | place: Japan: Kochi | collected 2016-12-09 | reverse complement strand
GCCTTAACTTTTCAACCTTTCAACGTCTCAACGTCTCAACCTTTTTAAATCTTGACAATCGTTTATTTTTATTATAATGTGTAGTAAGTTCATAATAAATGTTGGTAATATGAGCCAAAGATCAAAAATAGTTATTTTATAATTTATTGTATTCAGGAGTTATAATATGCTCACAATATAAAAAAACCTTATAAGTAGAAAGTATTATAAAATGCCTATAAATTATCAAGGAGACAGAAATGAAAATTAAATTGATATGTATTGTTGTATTACTTTCTATAACACAAAATCTTTTTCCTTCTTGGGGTGTTAAAATCGGCAGCACCACTTCATATTTGAGAAATCCGTCATATAGTGAACCTGGGATAAACGTAATTTATGGAATTAGCAAAGATTGGAAACTTTACCGTTGGCTTCAATTGAGAACCGAGCTTTTAATATCTAATTCCACCACGGCGCTGAAGAACAGATCAGTTCAAAGCGGAAGCGATTTGTATGATGTGCTTCGTAGGTTCCCTTATCTTCCTGATGAAAGTACAGGATTTACCGATATTCGTTATTTCGATATTGATATCCAATTGAGGTACCTGGAAATACCGTTTCTACTAAAGGCGGAAAAGTTATTAAGGCAAAATCTAAACCTTGGTTTTGAGATAGGTTATTCATTAAAACTTTTTCCAAAAGATTCCTCCAAAACCCATTTTCTGAGAGAGCTAAAATCCACTGACTTGACTGAAGAGGAGCGACAAAACTTTCGCTTTGACTATCGCACTACAAGTATGAGCGAGAACTATTCCTATTATGGTAGCGGAATATGTCCAACTATTGGAATGTACGTTAATTATTCAAGATTCCAGGTGGGATTGCGCTACCAGGTTGACTATATTGATTGGGTTTCAAGCATTGTAATAGGTGAAGATATTCCACTTCGGATTTTTAGTCTTTCGATGGGTTATCGATTTTAATTTTAACATGAAAAGAGAAGAAAATGATACAGAAATTTTCCATATTCATTGTCGTTATATTCACATTTTTGACGACAACGGTTTTGCAGGGACAAATCAATTACGGGCTTATCCCACAGTCAAGCCAGGTTGATTGGATCAATGCTGGGCTGATTCCCGGAACATCTTTTGAGGCTGTCGACGTTTATAATGTGATCAACTATGGTGCTGTGCCAAACGATGGGCAGAATGATTACAGTGCAGTGATGGCTGCAATTAATGCAGCCCAGGCTACAGCAGGCCTGTCTATTGTCTACTTTCCTGCCGGTACTTACAACATTAATAGCACCATTAATTTGTCAAGAACAGGTTCAAGTATGGGCTACAGTGATATCGTGTTGCAAGGAGCCGGGTCAAATCAGACAATTCTGCAATTTTCAGTGGGAAGCACCAATAGCTGTATCAATATTTATGGTGTAACTTCGGGTGGTGAATATGGTCTGACAGATATCGTAACCAAGGGTTCCACTCTGCTTGTCAGATCGGATTTTTCGATGTTTAATGTCAATGACTGGATTCATTTGTGTGAGGAATTTTTTCCATATGGAGGCAGTGAAAGTGATAGATTTGTTGGACAAATTACTCAACTAAGTGCTATTGGGGCCGGACAGGCTTACCATTGCCAAAGCTTTGTTGCAGCGCCATTATGAGCACGAACACATTATCAGCTTTTTGGTATTCCTGAAAAATTTCATTTACATTGATGATCAGGAAATAAATCGTATATTTGACAACGAAATTGAAAAATTAACAGGTGAAACCATCGGTATGGGAGTCATAGAAGTAGTAAAACGCCAGGAAAGGCAAGAAGGCAAACGTGAAGAGGCGATCGCTATTGCCCGGGAAATGAAAAAAGACGGCGTCCCCTTTTAATAGATTGCCAAGTTTACAAAACTCTCCGTCAAAGAGATAGAGAAGTTGTAGTATCTGTTTTCCAAAGAATAGAGAGTTTTTTATTGGTGATGATCAAGCTGGTTTGGTGACCATCCGATAACCGCGTGACTTTCCGCATGGGAGCGATTATTTTTTTAAAAATGCGACTTTTTGTTTTACGATCCAAATCTTATAACTTGTTGATTTAAAAACCACAGGTCAGGAGTTCTGAAATTATAACGATCTTATATATTGGTCAAGCTCTTCCACATTGCTGAAAGTGACGGTCTTTCCTTCTTTTATTCCCTGATCGGACTGCCTGATCTTTTCCACAAATGCAGGATCGTAAGGACTTTCCGGTTTCTCGAAAGGAATATCCAGCGCCCGCAATATCTTTTTGATAGCAACCGCCTTTTTTTGTCCCTGGGGTTAATCACGATTGTCTCCATAACTATGCTAAATTTAATTATTTCAAGCAAAGATACGAAATAGTTTTGAGTATGGAATAGGGTGTGCGGCCTTTTTTATTCGTCAAAAAAAACGTGTAAACCAATATGTCAAAGAACACTTTATTTAGCAATGAACAATGTACAATATGATGGATATGTTACCTGTCCGAGTTTCCATCCGTTAGGCCGATCTTGTTCGCCGCTTTGACGAACTTGTCCGACGTTGGGCCGATCTTGTTCGACGAAAGATGAACAGTAGGGCGCTTAAGATCAGGAGGATTCCAAAACCAAACAGGTACCAGTTAAAATGGGTCGGCTGATAATGCGAAGTGATCTGCAGAAACTGCTCATTACTTGCCAACTTCCAAAAACCGGAAAGATATCCTCCCCGGATAATCAGGGCTGAGTAGTCCCAAATAAACATGCAAAAGATGATGAAGGCGCCCGAAATCATGGATGCCCACTCTCCTGTTCTGATGCTTACAGGGTAACCCCTTTCCTGAAACCCTACGATAAGGAAGGCAAACAGGATCATTACCAATGAACAGATCACCGGTGCGAGAACAGGGCCTACCCATGCCACAGGAATGAGAAACAGGAGATCCCAGGTTAACAACGATGGCGGCCAATCCAATAAAAGTTTGAGCGCGATATAGTAAAAAATGTCCCAGATCGCAAAGCTGTAAAGGAAGTATGAAAATCGCTGAAGAAAATTCTTCCCGGCGATCATGCCAATTGAAACCAGCATGACGATGGTGGCAACCTCCCGCAGCCACTCCACAGAAAGCATTCGCGAAGGCATTTGACTTAAAGGAAAACTGAATCCTTCGGGGAAATAGAGTTCCCGGAGATAGACCACCACAATGCCTTCGAGGAATCCCATGGCGATGCCATAGATACCCAGCAAAAGAAATGTCCTGTAAGCGCTCGAAACGGATTGGTTCATGTTGCCCTCTTAAAATACGCTCTAAGTATTAAACAATGATTAGATTGTAAATGTTTTATTTTCACAATATTAAATTGTATTGGTTCAAGCGGAAATGGAATTTTTTTGAGATTCATTTAAGGATGAATTCCTTCTATTTCGAGCAGTCTGATCGAGTTTAGTTGTCTTTCTTTCAGGCGCTGATCCATTTTTCCATCAAAGACTTCTTTCGGTGTGAGATAGAATAGGGCACTATGCAGACGTTCATGATTGTAGTAATGAATATAATTTTCTATTTGGCGCCGGGCATCATTCATATCCAGGTAACTTGTTCTACGGATTTCTTCAGATTTTAAAGTCTTATGGAAACGTTCAATTTTTCCATTACTCTGGGGGTAATTTACCGAGGTCCTGGCATGTTTCAAACCACAGACCCGCAGATATTCTTTGAAGTCTTTGCTGATAAATTGTGAGCCGTTATCCGTAATCAGACGGGGTTTCGCATGGGGATATTTCTCGATGGTTCGCTGCAGGGTAATCTGGACATCCCATTCTTTCATTTCTGTCCGAAGCTCATGATGAAGGATCATCCGGGAGTAACCGTCCAAAACACTGATTAAAAACATGAAAGTCCCTTTCACGTTCACATAGGCAATATCTATATGCCAGTGTTCATGGGGCTTCTTGGGCTGTTTAAAACCCTTCCCCTTAAGACTTTTTTTCAAGGGGTTCCAACGCATCAATAACCCTTCCTTTTTCAAAATACGATACACAGTGGACGGACTTACGGCAGCAATATCTTCGTCTATCATTTTGTAGGTCAACCGACGATAGCCTTCTTCGATACGATCTTTACAATAATCCACTATCGTTTGTTTTTCACTTTCCAATACCCAAAAATCTCGGGGAATATGCCGATTCTCCTGTCCATATCGCCTGACCCAGGCGTAATATTTACTGGAGCTTATCCCAAGCCTTGTGATAAACCACTTCTGAGGTAACCCGCTTTGTATTTCCATGTTTGTTACGTATTTCACAACGCCATCCCGTATATCCGGTTCAACCCATGTACCCCTCAAATCTCCCCATTGTACTTTTTTTTTAATCGAATATTGTCTGCCATGATTTCCGCTATCAAGCTGTCTTTCTCTTTCAGCTTCTCCTCAAGCTGACTCACGCGTACGCTCTGCCCTTGGCCATGCTTCTGAGGCTTCGTTCCAAAACTTTCTACAGCGCCTTCAAATAACTGCTTCTTCCTCTTATGCAGTAAATTCGGATGCACCCCGTAACGGCGTGCCAAATCACTGATCGGAACCTGGTTCTCCAAATGTTCTCGCAGAATCTCAACTTTCTGTGTGGCTGAATAACGCTTCCTTTGATTCATCTTGGTCTCCTTCTCTTATCCTTATTTCTAACTTAACCATTCTCCATTTCCAAGTGAATCAATACACCGCACATCAAATTCAATCATTCTTCATTCATCATTCTTCATTCTTCATTCTTCATTCAATTCTTCATTCAATTCATCATTCATCATTCATCATTCATCACTTATATATAAGCACTCCCAAATAAATTATTGCTGCAATAATCATAACACCTGTAAATCCGATTTCTACTGCCAGAATTGTAGCCAACACGCTGCTGATAACGGACAAGCATCCGTTGATTCCCCAGGCCCAGGCTATATCCGCCGGATTTGTCTGATCCAGCCGTTTGAGTCCAAGAGGAAAAGGCATTCCCATGAGAAAAGCTACAGGTCCCACAAAAAGAAGGCTGATAATAATTTTTAGGACAAAGGGGTAGTGGATTACGGCTTTTAAAAGAGGAGTCAGACCGAGTGCCAAAAAGAGGAGAAGGACGGAAATTCCCATACAGATATATGTGATTCCTTGTCGGTTGCTTTCCAGACGGGAGGAAAAATAACTGCCGGCTCCGGAAAAGATGAGAATCCCGCTGATGACGGCGGAAGCGGCATATAGAGGGTTTCCGAAAAAGAGAATGAACCGCTGGATCAATACAATCTCCACGAACATAAATGCCAGTCCCAATCCGGAGAAATAAAAGAGCGTTCGTTTGGAATGGAATATACCCGTCTGATGAAAAATCAGAGGTACAATAATCAATATTACGGCGATAAGTGTTACGATGACAAATGTAAGGATAAGAATCAGATATCCCAGTTCCAGAAAAGGAAGCGCATCTCTGGATAGATAATCCATGATTATACGAATTTGACCGGGCTTTAAAAATTGAGAAAAATAGGGACGGTTTTCCCGGACCGGCTGTATGCGAAACGGATATTCTTCTGAGAACTTGTCTTCGTCATCGCCTAAAATCGCTTCAATGGCATAGAAAAAAGATGAATCCTGAAGCCGATGATAGGTGTGAGAAGCCGAATCTGTATAATCAACGGGTAAAAGAACCACATCAAAATCCAGGGAATCAGAAAAGGTTTTGACGGTTTGGACTTCCCCTGAATTAAGGGGAGATTTTTTCATAAGAAAGGTTATCATATTCCAGTTTCGGATTGCGGCAAGATGAGAGGAAGGGCTTGCATGAGTGAGATTTTTAAGTGTTGAGAGGATTCTCAGAGGGTAGCGGGAGGGATAATCCATCCATGTGGAAACACTGATCATGCCGTCCGGTTCCAGTCGTTGCCACATGGCCTCAAAGGCTTCCAATGTGAGCGAATAATTCTCTTCCAAAGCATTGAGTCCGGAAGAACCGCCGAAAGTCCCCAGAACAGGAAGCTGAATCAGATCAAATGTTTCCTTTGTTGATAAAAGATAGGTATATGCATCGGATATTTTCACATTGACAAGGGGGGAAGCATAGGGAGTATTGTCTGTGTAAAATTCGTTAACGGCCAGAAGAATTCCTTTATTACTTTCACAGGCAGTGATTTGTTTTGGATGATGGGAAAGGGCATGAGAAACCAGATCACCTGTCCCGGCATTGAGAATTAATACTTTTTTCGGATTCTTTAAGGTGTAAGGAAGATCCAGAGTGGACCATTTATAGAGATGATGTGTATTCTCCGAAGGCAACTCCGCCAGGGAACCCCTTGGATTGCCGTTGGAAAAAAGGACGGGTCTGTCGGGAATAGGATTCCGGTATTGCAGACTCATCCCCGGTGCATAACGCAAAGCGGGAGACTTTACGATCTGTAAAAAACCGTGGGGTGTGGGCTTTTCATAAACACATTGGGCATCCGGAAGCTGGAGGGCTGAGCGAATGCCTTTATACTGGGATGGAAAAGGCTCCGGAAAGAAGCGAAAAACCAGGAGGATGGCCAGTAAGGTGAATCCTCCGGTGCCATAGAGAAACCGTGAAGCAAATTCTTTAGGATACAACAGTCCGGCTGCAAGGGGAATAAAAGCCAATAGAACGGGTATGTGATGGGGATTGAAACGGGAAAAAAGAATAAGAACGAATAAGCCTCCGATTCCTGAACCGGCCATATTAAAGGCATAGAGAGTTCCAATAGATTTAACCCGCACGGTAAAAAGCATACCGATGGCTAATCCGCCGAAAAATAACGGCAAAAATAACAGGATGGCTGTCATAACAAAACGAAAAATATGTTCCCCGCCTGTCATCAGAAGGTATGAATCAAAACGGATACCCTCTGTCTGGGATATAGGAAAGACAAGCGCCATGGAAAACGCGCTGAGAAACATCAGAAAAGGAATAATGACAGCCTGCCGGTCTGTAAGCCATTTTCTGAACAGTGTAAGCACAGTTCCTCCGGCCCCAAATCCCAGAAGTGCCAGGGAAATCATCATGGAGGCAAAATGATCCCACTGGATGAGTGAAAAGGCATTCATCAAAGCAATCTGAAAGGCGATGATTGCTGAGGAAAGGAGTCCGAGTGCAATATTCCGGCGAACGGCTGCACCATTCATCGGGGTTCCCGGGTCAGCGGGACAAATCGAACGGGAAAGAGGGAGGTTGTCCGGATAGATTCTCCTTTCTTTTCTACCAGCATCAAATTCTGAATCATAAAAGGGGAACCGACAGGAATGATCATTTTACCGTCCGGTTTCAACTGTTCGATCAAAGGCGGCGGGATATGTTCTGCAGCGGCAGTAACCACAATGGCATCAAAGGGAGCTTTCGATTTCCAGCCGTGATATCCATCGGCATGTCGCACTATGACATGATCGTAGCCATTTTCTTTTAAATCTGTCCGAGCCCTTTCAGCCAATGCCTGAATAATTTCGACAGTGAATACTGAATCCACAATTTCACCCAGAACTGCCGCCTGATAACCGGATCCTGTCCCGATTTCCAGGACACGGTATTCGGGTTTCGGATCAATAATCTGTGTCATATAAGCTACAATATAGGGTTGGGAAATTGTCTGTCCGTATCCGATTGGCAGCGGTCTGTCATCGTAGGCGTTCCGCTTTTGATTTTCGGGTACGAAGTGATGCCGAGGGACATTCTTCATAGCATTTAAAACAGATTTGGTCTTAATGCCTCTGCTTTCAAGCTGATACCGGACCATCTCCACCCGAGCTTTCTCGTAATCCTCTCCGAATAAAAAAACCAGACATATCAAAAGGCAAAAAAGAATCCGAATTTTCATGGTGAATCCTTTTGTTTGTATTAGAATTCAGGGATTTTTTAAGAGAAAGTCAAGAAAAGATTGAGGTTGAAAATGAGATTAAGATAAAGATTGAGATTAAGATTGAGGTTAAGATTGAGAATGAGCCCCGTGAAATATCCCGGTAAACCGGGCTTGATTTCATAGGGCTCATACGCTAGGTTGGTACAGTCTTTCGACTTTTGACTGCCATATTCCTCCCGCAGAGAGCGCAGAGACGCGGAGGTAGGCTCTGATTGGAAGATTCAATCACCGTGTTGCGGTGTTCAAATATCCAATCATCCAATCATCTGCTCAATTCCCCGTGAAAAATCCCAATAAATCGGGATTTATTTCACAGGGCAGGCAATCAACTTTTTGACTTTTGACTTTCGATTATTGACTGCCGGCTGTCAACTGAAAAAGTGACACGTAACGCGTGACTAGTGGTCCAATCGAATTAATCGAATCAATCCACTGCTTACTGTCATCTGCCCACTGCCGACAAAGCATTTTCATAGTTCGAGGCAACTACATCCCAGTTTACGATATTCCAGAAGTTTTTGATGTATTCTGCTCTTCGGTTTTGATAAAGAAGATAATAGGCATGTTCCCAAACATCAATACCCAGAATTGGAATACCTCTTTCTTCAGCTACGTCCATCAGGGGATTGACCTGATTTGGTGTTGAACTGACAAACAGCTGTCCTTCACTGTTTACACTAAGCCAGGCCCAGCCGCTTCCGAATCGGGTTGCTGCCGTCTGTTCGAATATCTTCTGAAAGGTTTCAAAGGAACTAAATCGTTCCACAATGGCATTTTCCAGTTTGCCGGATGGTTTTTTTGCACCATTTTTGCTCAGGTGAGCCCAGAAGAGTTCATGGTTGTAAAAACCGCCGCCATTGTTTAAAACTGCAGTCGGATATTGACTGACTTTGCCAAAAATTTCAAATATGGACTTATTTTCCAGTTCAGTGCCGGCAACAGCCGCATTAAGATTATCTGTGTAAGCCTTATGGTGTTTATTATAGTGGATATCCACAGTTGCACCATCCATGTAAGGTTCCAGATCGTAAATGCCAAATGGTAATTCAGCACGATTGTAAGGATATTTTAACATCGTTTCTCCAAGTTTAGATATGTTTATTGTGTTTGACTTTTCCGATTGACCGCATCCTGCCAGGAGGACTGCAGTTATAAAAAGTATCAAGGATTTCATTTTCATATGATCTTCTCCTGTTTTTATTTGTTTGTTACCCGTAACCGGAAATCGTTACGACGATTTTCAAGTTCTTCTTTGACCGGGAATGATGTAATTTATTAAAACGTGTAACAAATTGAACAAGTGACAAGACAAACCAATGAAGGTGCGAAGGGACAATCCTTAAAACGTCGTGCATTGTGAAATCCCAATACACATAAGGCCAAGAGATAAATATGAAAATTACAATCATCACAACAGGCGGGACAATCGAGAAGACTTATAATGAGCAGGATGGATCGTTAAAAAATTACAGTTCCATCCTCACAAAAATACTGGACTCGCTTCGACTTCCCGACCTGCAGATACAGCAGAGAAATATCATCTTTAAGGATTCTCTGGATATGACAGATGACGACAGGGATTTGGTTTTGCGGCTGACAAAACTGGAAATGAAAAATTCCGATGCCGTTATTATTTTGCATGGTACAGATACGCTGGAACATACAGGTGAACTCTTATACCGTGAAATTCCCAAACCGTCATGTCCCATAATTTTCACAGGTGCCATGCGCCCCTATGAGTTTCGTGACTCCGATGCCATGCAGAATGTAACTGAAAGTCTTCTGGCTGCCCGTTTAATCGAACCGGGGATATATATGGTTATGCACAACCGGTTACTCCGTTTCCCGGGCGTTTATAAAGACAAGGAAAAACGAACGTTTGATTTACGGTTAAGGGCGGATTCTTAATTGGTGTTTGTAGATATGTCTGATGATTTGTAAATCATTATAATAAAGATTTGTTGAAAAATCCGGAAATGTCCATGGATATGGACAGAATTGATGGTTTGTAAACTCCAATGTCGGGTCGGCATATATTCCGTTTTCCAGGGCGATTTTCTGCCGCCCGTATTTTGCGGATGCCAATACAACCTTATCATAATCCAAATATCCCGGATCAAGATTTATCATGCGCTTTCCGTCAATCCGAAACGCGTTCTCCATTATCCGTGTCAGATGTTTAATTTCTGCCAGTGATTCAGGCCGGATCAATTTTTCAAAACTCAACAGGATTCGACGAAGATTAGCCCCCATTTCTTCAGTATAATAATCTGTATGCTCAAATAAAAAAACCGGACTTTTATGATCTGCGGGAGAAAAAACCTTACTCAGCAGGAAAATGAAATCGTCAGGATTAATTTTATCATTGTATAATACGGCACAGAAGAGTTTAACAGATTTGAATGGGTGAATATCCATATAAAAAAATAAGGTGTATTTATATCAAAATAAAGGAAACAGTGATTGAAAAGAATAAAATATTTTATTAACCTGTGACACAGGAAATAGAGGATATTTTCATGGCATTAAACGGTAAAATAACAATTAAACCGGATGGTTCTGTTCTAACAGTAAGCCATGAATTAAAATCCTTTTTTTCTCATAAAATACCGGCCAGATTTCAAACCCTCGTTAACTGGCAAAAGAGTCCTTATCACAGCTATGCAGATTTTATGAAAAACCTTTCTGTCCATACGCATGTGAATCTTTTTCTCAAAAAAACAAAAACAAGCAGTGTTTTATTTGATATTGCCTTATTTGAACGAACGGGTCAGGGTGCTGTTGTTCTGTCGTTGCAATTCATTCCTCATGAACAGCAACTGGAAATAGAACTGCAGCAGCAGAAACGATATACAAATGAAATAATCTCCACGGCAAACATTATTTTTATCAGAACGGATGCCCGTTTTCATATAAAGGATATGAATCACTGGGCTGAAAAAATACTGTGTGTTAACAAAAATGAACGATTGGATCAGAATGTCCTTGACCTTCTGCAGCTGTCCGGTTCTCAAAGACACGGCATGACCAGAAGTCTAAAAGAAAATGGACAGCTTCAGGAATTTGACATGGTTTACCGGACTCCGGGCGGGGCGGAAAAACGTCTTCTTTGGAATGTTAAGCTCTTTGTGGATTTTGAATTTGAGAATTCAATACTCCTGTTTTTCGGGCACGATATAACGGAACGGGTTCGTCTGGAGAAACAGGTTGCCCAGAGTGAAAAACTGGCTGCATTGGGACAATTGGCAGCAGGAATAGCCCATGATGTTTCAAAACCTATGGTATCGATCAGTTCATTGGTTCAAATGCTGGAAGACCATGTTCAGGATGAACTGACAGAGAATACACTGAAGCTTATATCCAACCAGATTGATTATTTGTCCAGAACAGTCAGACAACTGATTGACATGAGCCGTCCGATAAACAGCGACAATGAAATCGTAAATGTTAACGTGGTTCTCAAAGAAAGTGTGAGAATTGTAAAATTTGATACATACTTAAAAGATGTAAAAATTATTGAAGAATTATCGGCAGATATTCTTCCGGTTCATTCTGCTTATGATAAACTGTTGCAGGTGTTTATAAATATTATGCTGAATGCCGGGTATGCAATGCGGCAAACGGAAGAACCGATTCTTCGAATCAGGACATGTAACAGGGATAATTCAGTGTTTATTGACGTAGCAGATAATGGGGAAGGGATACCGGAAGAGAACCTTGAACGGGTATTTGAACCGTTTTTTACGACGCGGAGTTCTGATCAGGGAACCGGTTTGGGATTGTGGGTATGTCATAATATCATTAAATCCATGAATGGCACCATTGATATTGACAGTAAGTCAGGGAAGGGAAGCACGGTCAAAATTTCAATTCCCTCATATAAAGGATAAGTATTGGCATTCAGAATTTTACTGGTTGATGATGATACAATTTTTCGGGAATCACTCCTGACAATCCTTCAGAAACGAGGGTTTTCCTGTGATCAGGCAAAAGACGGACAGGAAGCATACGAGAAAGTCCTGTCCAGACCTTACGACATCATAATTTCTGATATTGATATGCCTCGGATGAACGGTATTAAACTAATGGAAAGTGTCCGATCCGGCAATCCTGATATTTTTTTTATTATCGTCACGGCTTACGGATCCATGGAAACCGCGATTCACGCACTTCGGCAGGGTGCGTTTGATTACATAATCAAACCCTTTAAATTTGATGACCTCATAGTAAAACTGAATAAACTGATCGAACACAAAGCGTTGGTTTTGGAAAATATTCGCCTCAGGCAGGAAATAAACCGGAAATATGACTTTGATAATATTGTGGGACATTCTCTCCCTATGCAGAAAATTTTTACAATGATCCGCAGAATATCTGAGAGTGACAGCAGTGTTTTTATCAATGGGAAAAACGGGACAGGAAAAGAGCTCCTGGCACGGACAATCCATTATCACAGTCCCCGGAAAAACGGTCCGTTTGTCGTCATGAATTGTAACGCATATCCAAAAACAGCAATTGAGGATGAGCTCTTTGGAAGGGTTGGTAATGATGCAGCGACTGAGAAGAAAGGGTTCTTGTTACAGGCGGATAAAGGAGCCCTTTTTCTCGATGAAATTGGAGATTTGCCGTTAAATATTCAATTGAAACTGTTGCGGGCAATTGAACAAAAAGAGATCCTGCCCGTTGGTGGTTCAACACCCGTTCGCATCAATGTGAGAATTATCAGTGCAACAAACCGGGATATACTGAACGATATTCAGGATCAGCGTTTCAGGGAGGATCTTTATTTTCGCCTGAATGTTATCCATATAGATTTACCTGAATTAGCCGAAAGAAAAGAGGATATTCCTCTTCTGATAAACCACTTTATTTCACGGTTTAACAGAGAAATGGGTAAAAACATAAAGGGTATGTCTCCCGATGCCATCGAATTACTCGTAACGCATCAGTGGCGGGGTGAAGTTCGTGAACTTGAAAATATTGTTGAAAGGGCAATGATTTTTGCACAAACAGATGTTTTGGGAGTTGAAGTGTTGCCTGATTATTTAATCGCACGGGAAACATCCATGGATGAAAAGATCCCGGACGGACTCACTTTAGATGAAGCAACCCGAAAATTTCAGTATATTTATATAAGAAAAGTTCTTGAAAAGAATAAAGGTCATAAAGGAAAAACAGCAAAAAAGTTACAGATCAGTGAACCGACACTTTACAGAAAAATGCTTGATTACCAACCTGAAGAAGGTGAAACTTGATAATGTTTTTATTGCACTTTGAAATTAATATTCCTATTATTTCGGGCTTTTTGAATAATGGGTGTGTAGCTCAGTTGGTAGAGCAGCGGCCTTTTAAGCCGTTGGTCGAAGGTTCGAATCCTTCCACACTCACACAGGCCTCGTGTGAGGCTTTTTTTGTTCATCCAAATAAGCAGTCTAAAGTAAGATGGAGTCATTATCATGAAAGACCTGATAACGATTAAACCGATTTGTGATACGGATCGTATTTGGCTTCCGGTTTGGATCAGCCAACGGTGGAGAACCGAAACCCTCGTTTTTCGCGGAGAAAAAAATTCACCTGCCGAATTGCCTGGTTTTGTCGCTTTTATGCATAAAATGCCGGTGGGCGTTATTACCTACAGGATTAAAGATGATGTTTGTCAGATAATATCTCTGGATACGGTTGTCCACGGTAAAGGTATCGGACTCAGTTTACTGGAAAAAGTTCTCGAACTGATGCAAAAAGAAAAAATCCATAAAGTCCGTATGTTAACAACTAATGATAATATAAAAAGAATGGAATTCCTTGAAAATGCCGGTTTCAAAAGAGTGAAAGTCTATGAGGATGAAGTTGTCAAATACTCAAGGAAAGTTAAACCGGAAATTCAACCCTATGGTTATGAACACATTCCGATAAAAGATGAGATTGAATACTGTCGGGAGTTATAACGGAAATAGGCGTTGGGGAGTACAGCCACTTGCCGGCACATAACCTGTCTTAACGATCTTCAACCCACTTTACCAGGTCTAAACAATTCTTTTTACATCAAAAACAGGATGTACAATGCAAATTAAACACTTTTTAGATACGCAGGATTTTACGGCTGATGAAATTCATGACATATTGGATTTGATCCGGGTTTTGAAAGATGCGGATAAGGCCCGGTGTTTACCCCCGCTTTTGGATGGGGCCTCACTGGGGATGATCTTTGAAGAACCGTCCACCCGGACACGTGTTTCTTTTGAAGTGGCCATGACTAAATTGGGAGGACATGCCCTTTATTTGAAACCGGGAGAAATTCACCTGGGGGAACGGGAATCCCTTGCAGACACGGCTCGGGTTCTCTCCCGTATGTGTGATATTCTGATGGCGCGAACCCTGAAGCATGAAACCATGCTTGAGCTGGCGAAATATGCCACTGTACCGGTTTTAAACGGTCTGACAGATTATAATCATCCCACACAGGTTGTGTGTGATGTCTTTACAATGCAGGAACATATACCTGCGGGAAAAAAACTCAACGATCTGAATGTGACATTTGTGGGAGACGCAACAAATGTATTGAGTTCATTATTGCACATTTGTACCCAACTTGGCATGAATTTTGTCCATGCGGCGCCCCGGGCTTACCAGCCTCCCAAACCATGGATAGAAATTGCTGAAGAAAACTGCCGTAAATCCGGAGGAACACTTCATATCACAGATAACATGGATCAGGCTGTTTCCAAAGCAGATTTTATTTATACGGATCTGTGGTGGTGGGTTGGGCAGGAAAATGAGATCCCTGACCGGAGGAATGCTTTTATGCCGAACTTTCAGGTTACATCCCGGCTGCTCAATAAGGCACCTTCCCATGTTAAACTGATGCACTGTCTCCCGGCTTCCCGTAACGTGGAAGCAACGGATGAAGTCCTGGACTCCGACCAATCCATCATATTTGATCAGGCAGAGAACAGACTTCACACACAAAAAGCACTCCTGGTAAAATTTCTGTATCCCCTGTTAAAAAATCCGGATCATCAGGAAAGGATTGTATGGGAAAACACATGCCGTGAGATGGCGGAAAAATATTAAATCCGGAGAGAATCCCGTGTCTGATACAAGTAATTTTAAAAAAGTCCTAAAAAAACTGGATATGACCCTTTTTACAGTATGTGCCATTCTGGTTATAGATACATTGACACCGGCAGCATCAATCGGCGTCTCTTCTCTCACATGGTGGATGATCATGCTTGTATTCTTTTTCATCCCCTATGGATTGATCACTGCCGAACTGGGTGCTGCATATCCGGAACAGGGTGGTCTTTATATCTGGGTAAAGAACGCTTTTGGGAATAAGTGGGCAGCCCGTTCAACCTGGTATTATTGGGTCAATGTGGCTCTGTGGATGCCCTCTGTATATATCATGTTTGCGGGTGTTTTCAGTCAGCTCTTCTTCCCGGGATTGTCCATGTTTATGCAGATATGTATTGGGATAATCATGACATGGCTGACTGTATGGATGGGTATTGTTTCTCTGGATACTGGAAAATGGATACCCAATATCGGTGCTTTTCTGAAAGTTTTTATTATGAGTTTTATCGGAATTGCCGGAATTGCGTATGCTTTTAAAAACGGATCAGCCAATACGTTTACTTTAAAAGCATTGGTGCCCGAAATGAATGAAGGCCTCAAATTTCTGCCTGCAATTCTATTCAGCTTCATGGGATTTGAACTTATGAGCGGTGCCGGTGATGAGATGGAAAATCCGGGAAGAGATATACCAAAAGCTATTATTGAATCAGGGGTTTTAATTGCAATCTTTTATCTTCTGGGTACATTAGGAATACTTCTGGCGCTTCCGGTTGAACAGATCGGACTTATTGATGGTTTTATTGATACATTGCGACTTTTTCTCGGTTCGGGTTCAAGCGGCAATGTGCTTGTTTTCTTACTGGGAATCGGAATTCTCTATACTTTTTTTGCCAATGTTGTCACTTGGAATATGGGAGCTAACCGAACGGCGGCAGAAGCAGCAGAAGAGGGTGAGCTTCCCGGAATTCTGGGAAAACTCCATCCGGTTAATCGAACGCCTGTTAATGCCTTTATTTTTACAGGAATAATATCTACGCTGGTCATTATTCTTTATGGTTTTTTTGCCCAAACTGCCGAGGATCTGTTCTGGAGCCTTTTTGCTTTTAGTTCCATCATTTTTTTAATGCCCTATCTTGCCATTTTCCCGGCATTTTTAAAGCTGCGTATTGCGGATCCTGATCGTCCCAGGCCATACAGACTTCCCGGTAAACCATGGGTTGGCCGGCTGCTTTCTGCACTCTGTTTTCTCTTTATTCTTCAGGCTATTATTCTTTTTGTCTGGATTCCTGGAGAATCAATGGATCCCATGTTTACGATATCTGTCATAAGCGGGGTTGTTGTTATAATTCTCATTGGTGAAATCCTGATATCCCTTGCAGGGAAAAGGCGAATATCATGAAGTATATTGAATCCAATCCAAAGGATGACGGATTCCGTATGCCCGGAGAATTTGAAAGCCATGACGGTTGCTGGATGTTGTGGCCGGAGCGGACTGATAACTGGCGGAATGGAGGCAAGCCGGCTCAAAAAGCTTTTACTGACGTTGCCAAAGCCATTTCCAGGTATGAAAAAGTTACGGTGGGTGTATCTGCAGCTCAATACAACCATGCACGGCATCGGCTGCCGCCTCAGGTCAGGGTAATAGAGATTTCTTACAATGATTCATGGGTAAGGGACTGCGGTCCAACCTGTGTGATCAATGAGAAAGGTGACGTACGGGGGGTGGACTGGGATTTCAATGCGTGGGGCGGGCTTGACGGGGGACTCTATTTTCCTTGGGATTTGGATGATTTGGTGGCAAAAAAAATCTGTGATATTGAAAATATTGATGTGTATAAAGCCCCCATGGTTCTGGAAGGGGGTTCTGTTCATGTTGACGGACAAGGAACCTTGATCACAACGGAAGAGTGTCTTTTAAATCCCAACCGAAATCCAAACCTGTCAAAAGCAGAAATTGAAGAGGTATTGATAAATTTTTTGAATATCAGAAAAATTATCTGGCTCCCTGAAGGGGTCTATTTGGATGAGACAAATGGTCATGTGGACAATCTTTGCTGTTTTGCAAGACCGGGAGAAGTTATTCTGTCATGGACAGAGGATAAAAGCGATCCGCAATATGCCCGTTCATCCGCAGCAAAAGAAATTCTTGAAACAACTGACGATGCAATGGGGAGAAAACTTAAAATCCACTGTCTTGATCAGCCCGATCCCGTTTTTATCAGTAAGGAAGAAAGTGAAGGTGTAGATACGGCAGAGGGGACATTGCCGCGCCTTCCCGGTGACCGGCTTGCTGCATCCTATGTTAATTTCTACATAGCAAATTATGGAATTGTTATGCCGGTTTTTGGAGATCCGCATGATAAGGATGCTGTGGAGAAAATGAAAAAAATATTTCCCGAAAGAGAAATTATTCCGATTCCTGCCCGTGAGATTCTTTTGGGCGGCGGGAATATTCACTGTATAACTCAGCAGATTCCTCTAAGGAAAAATTAAATGATGGGTAAATCTATGTTAAAATCAATGTCACTTATTCTGATAACCGGATTCATGATTCTAAGCGGCTGTTCAGCAACAAATCCGCTTTTTCACTCGAAACAGGAACAATCCCAAGTGATCGATAAAATCGATTCTCTGTTTAATGATCCTCTGTTTGAACATGCTTTTTGGGGTGTACAGATAAAATCTGCTCATACAGGCAAAATATGGTATCAAAAAAATGAAAACCGCATGTTCATGCCTGCATCCAATAATAAAATTCCCACATCTTCGGTTGCGTTAACACGGTTTGGTCCGGATTATCGTTTTACTACAACGTTGTCATATAACGGTGAAATCCGTGATTCGATCCTCAATGGAGATCTGATTGTTTTCAGTAATGGCGATCCAACACTTTACGAGCGGTTTAATTTTGATTCCCGTGACGTTTTCTTTGATTGGGCCCGAATACTCAAGTCACACGGAATCCGGAAAATCACCGGAAGGATTATCGGGGATGACGATGCGTTTGACGATGATCGTTTTGGAGACGGCTGGAGTTTGAATTATCTGGATATATGGTATGCCGCTGAAGTAAATGCCCTGCAGTTTAATGAAAATTATGTTGATCTGAAATTTTTTCCGCCCCTGACACCTGACGGACAACTCCGAATCATACCGAATGTGAGCAGCCAATATTTTTCCATCGATCAGGATGTCGCCATCGGCGATACCGGGAGAACACGCATCAGCGTTACGAGAGAATTCGGGTCGAATGTTATTGAGATCCGCGGGTATGTGAAAGCCGGAACCTCGACTTTTGAACGATCTCCCACAATTTATAATCCTACCAAATTTTATACCGCTGTCCTGAAAGAAGTTCTTGAAGAAAATGGTATAACAGTGGAAGGGAATCCGGTTGATTGTGACGAATTGGACGATATAAACTGGCGTCAGGATCAGACTTTGCTGATTGAACATCATTCTCCGCCGTTTCGTGATATCTTAAAGGGACTCATGAAACGGAGCCAGAATATGTATGCCGAGACCATGACGCGCCTTTTGGGATATGATGAATATGGGCTGGGGTCCTTTTCAAATGGGAAAAAAGTTGTTGAAAAACAACTGGAAATGTGGGGTATCGAACCCGGGACTTATGTCTATGCCGATGGCTCTGGTCTAAGCCGGTACAATTACTGGAGTCCGGCTCAATTTGTAAAGATCCTTGAAGCTATGTATGATTCTCCTTATTGGCCTGTTTGGTATGAAATGCAGGCTGTTGCCGGCGTGGACGGCACATTGAAAAATCGCATGAAAGGCACTCCGGCCGAAAAAAATGTCCATGCAAAAACCGGTACCATAGCCAACTCCCGGGGGCTGTCAGGGTATGTAACAACTCAGGATGGTGAACTGTTAATTTTTTCATTTCTAATCAACGGACATCTAATGCGTTCAAATGAAACCGATTTGATTACGGATAAAGTCCTCGAGTTGTTGGCTCAATGAGCGCTGATTTAAAGGTTCTGCAAAACTGCCTGATCTAAACAAAATTTTTATTAATATCACCTCCCAACCTCCCAACTTCTGAACGTCTAAACCTTTCAACTTCTGAACCTTTGAACTCATGAACCTTTGAGCTCATGAACTCTTGAGCTCATGAACCCCTGAACAGCGAGCGAAGCGAGCCTCAACCTCTTTTTGAAACAATTGCTCATAATATTCGTATATTCTCAGAAAATTGGAGGATAAAATGAATAATCTCAGATCTTACGTCAGAACAGCATCCAGAGGAACATACACTGCTTCTACGGCAGAAACGGAAGCACAAAAAGAGTTTATTACTAAGGTATTCGGCTGGATGACGGCCGCTCTTGTGATTACGGGAGTCGTTGCAAGGGGCATTTTTACTTCGGAAGCACTTCAACAATTTGTATTTGGCACACCCTTTGTGTTCTTTGCTTTGATTATTGGACAGCTTGGTCTGGTTGTATATTTATCAGCAGCCATTAACCGTATGTCTGCCGCCACTGCAACATGGACCTTTTTAGGATATTCAGCAATAAATGGACTCACATTGTCAGTTCTGTTTTTTGCTTTCACAAATGAATCCATCGCCTCAACGTTTATTATTACTGCTGCAACGTTCGGTGTTATGGCGGCCTGGGGATATTTTACAAAGAAAGATTTGACCGGGTTGGGAAGTCTGGCTTTTATGGGCTTAATTGGAATATTGATTGCATCACTGGTTAATCTTTTCCTGCGAAGCGAAGGATTGTATTGGATTGTCAGTTATATCGGTGTGCTTGTTTTCACCGGACTTACAGCTTACGATACACAGGCCATTAAAAATATGTATGCATATGGCGGAGCCGGATCTGAACAAAATCAGAAAGTAGCAGTTTTAGGCGCTCTCCGTTTATATCTTGATTTTATAAATCTGTTTATTATGATGTTGAGAATAATGGGACGGCGGCGTTAAGTCCCGCCGTTTCGCAAAATTTTTCCCGATCTGGTTCCCGAGTGAATTCCATTTTGAAGGATTATTTTACCATTGACAATAACAGTATGAATTCCTTCAGGATATTGCTTGGGTTTGACAAAAGTAGCCGTATCCCGGATGGCCTCCGGATCAAATATTGCAATATCTGCATAATACCCTTCTTCTAAAAGCCCCCGTTTTATAAGTCCCATTTGCTTGGCAGGGAGGTATGTGATTTTATGGATCGCTTCTTCCAGTGAGAATAGGTTTTTCTCCCGCCGATAATATCCTAAAACCCTGGGAAATGATCCGTAATCCCGGGGATGGGGATTGCCGATATTCAGGATACCGTATGGCGCCCATGTAACACTGTCGCTGCCGATTGAGACCCATGGTTGTGCAAGAATCATTTCGGTATTTTCCTCACTCATGGCAAAACCGGCAATTTCCACGCCATTATCATCATCAATTAATAGTTTCTTTATAAAATCAAAGGGTTCTAAACCTGTTTCTTCAGCCCCCTGTTTAACCGAATATCCTTCCCAGTGACGGTTTTTGTCATGCCGAACATAACTGATGAGGACTCTGTCCGGTCCGCCCATATGAGAAATTTTTAAATTTGTGTACTCTTGAATTTTTTTACACGTCGACGGATCATTCAGTCTGTCCAGAATTTTATCTGTTCCTCCCTCACGACTCCACAGGGGAAGAAATATCTCAAGAGTGGTTCCATAAGCAGTATAAGGATACCGGTCCACTCCGACTGGATATCCCTGTTCAATCATTTCGTTAATATTGGTGATTATATGCTCTGCTTTATGCCAGTTCGGTGTGTTGCATGCTTTTAAATGAGATATTTGAACCGGAATATCTGCTTCATGACAAATTCGGATTACCTCTCCAACAGCTTCCTCGAGGAAATCCCCTTCATTACGGATATGTGAAGCATAACGCCCTCCTAAAGATTTCATACTTTTACATAAGGTTATCAATTCGTCTGTATCGGCATAACTTCCCGGAGCATATTCAAGCCCTGTTGATAACCCCAGACTTCCCTGATCAAGGGTCTCTTTCAACAATGCCTTCATTTGTTTGAGCTCAGACGATGCGGGATGACGGTTATTCTTCCCCATAACCACGGTTCTCAAATCACCGTGCCCCGTAAAAACACCATAATTAATACTAATTCCAGGATTTTCCAACTGTTCAAAAAACGAACCCAATGAGTTCCAGTCAGTCTTTAAACCAAAAAGGGAAACGTTTCGGTCATGCCATTCAGCATAATTTGATATGGAGAGGGGATAAGGAGACATGCCGCAGTTCCCTGATATTTCCGTTGTTATTCCCTGACGGATCTTACTCTCAGCATTTCGATTCACCAGGAGTTCTGCATGTGTGTGACTGTGAACATCGATAAAACCGGGAGAAACAGCAAAACCCCGGGCATTGATTTCTGTTTTTCCTTTCTCAGGGATAGATCTGTCAATCTTTATGATTTTATCGTTTTTAACCGCAAGATCAACTGATACATGGGGACTTCCGTCTCCCCGGTGCAGTTGCCCGTTTCTGATAATCAGATCAAAGGTTTCCATTTACCTGATCAGTACGGCTTTTTGCCGGACTGTCCTCTTTGGTTGTTCTACCTGAATGATATATACTCCTGAAGAGACTTCTTTTCCGGTATAATCCTTACCATTCCATACCATATCATATGTGCCAGCCTGCAGGTGTCCGGAAAACAAAAGAGTTATTAACCGCCCGGTTATGTCAAACACTTTGACTTCAAACAATTCTGAAACTGATGAAGATATTCTAAAATGTGTGACAGGATTAAAGGGGTTGGGATAAACCGGGCTGACAGTAAAGATATCCGGTTTCAGTTTTTTGCTGTCGATAGAAGTAATTCCGGAATGTGTTACATCCGTGAGTTGACCCTTAAGAATTTCAACACTTTTTAATGTATCCGTTGAATCGGAATAATGAAAGCACAGATCATAAAATCCTTCAGAAAGGGGATAATGAAAAACTAAAGTTTCTGTTCTTATCGGAATTTTTAAACGGGAAAGGGTAACAATTTCCACAGTATCAGGAATCATATCTTCCGGCAGCCAGTCTGCAATGATACCCTGTCTCATATTTTTTATATAGTTTAGAAGGGATCGTTTGTTATACTCCCAGTATCTCCTTAATGATGAAGACGCAGGCATTTTAATGTTTGTCAGTTCAATTGTCACTTCCTTACAATGATGAAAATATGTCATGTAATCCTGTCTGCCGCCATAAACAGGGTACCAGTCCCAGCCGTTTGTTACACCGAGATTGAAGCCGTTCATATATGTCAAAGGACTGTAAAACCGTGCTGTATCAGCATATTCATGACACACGTTTTCAAACCAATGTGTTTCAGCGTGTCTTGTCGGTGAGGAATCCCAGGGATAATTCACACACTCTGCACCGCCGTGGAAATTGACCGACATCCGAAAATTGCGTTGAGAAGCAAAGTCCATCATAGCCAGGGTTTCCGGCTGCCGGGCAATTGAATTCGGTTGAGCAACGTGGGGAGAATCGGGGTAATTCCGGTTGAGATCATAGCTGTTTGCATTATAACGGATCGAACCGACCAGCGAGCTGTCGCTTAAATAATATGCCCCGTCAGGATTGGCGATCGGATTGATCCAGATTTGTGTTTCATCAAGGATTTTTTGAATATCGTCTGAAGAATTATACGATGATAGCAATGTATCAATGAGTCGTAACATGAACACGGAAGCAGCGGTTTCATCTCCATGCATTTGCGCCGTATAAAAAAATTCCGGTTTCCGGATGTTTTCATCAAGATTACCTGTAATACAGGCTGCCAGCAGCAATTTACCGCGAACAGAATATCCGATGGTATCAATACGGCACATTCCGGGATAATCTCTTTCAAATGATGCCATCATGTTCAGATATGACTGATATGTCGGATATTTGGACCAATTGACATTTCTCAGATCATCATCGGTCATGTCTATACTTTTTGTGTCTTTCAGCGGGGGGATGATCCGGTATGGAATATTATGATTAAGAAAGACTTTCCACTCACGGTCGTCAGCATAAGCCGTAACACTGTCATGATCTGCCGCGTCTATGCTGATTATTCGGGTAATTTCGTTTAAATCAACGTTCTTTCTGCTGAATTTAAACTGACGGATTTCAGCATTAAGACATGAGAATATGAAAAAGGTTGATATAATAAAAACCAGTTTAATCTTCATCTTGACCGGATTCCTTTTGTATATCCAGCGAATCCGCCCTTGTATCATTCATAATTTCATTTGACCGGATTTGTGACGTAAGGTCTTCCTTCAGGAATCTCATTTGAGAATAGAGTTCTGCCTGAGTCTGAATCAATTCAAGCATTTGAACCTGAATGGTATTAAGACGATCGGTCAGGCCTGCTATTGTTACATTCAATGAATCCATGATCAATTCATTTTTACTGTCGAACTGATCAGCCACGTCCTTAATTTGTAATATCAGCGAATCATAGGCTGCAATGATCGAATCCTGCCTGCCTGACAGGATTTCCTGTTTATCCATAACCTTTTGATGTCGTCTTTCAATTTCTCTCACATGCTTGTCGGATGAGAATTTTATAATATCCATAATGGATGATTCCACGATGGAAAGGTCTTCTCTGAGAAAATGCTGATGTTGAACGACGGTTCGAACCTTCTGGTTAAGAGAATCCATGTTTTCTTTTAAAAGACCCATCTGCTTCTGAACTAAAACGCTGCTTTGTTCGTTATCGGGCAGATCACGGATATCAGTCAGAAACAATTGAAATTCCTGCTGCTCAAGAATGTGTGCAAACAAAGAATCAATAGTAATATTCTGGAAAATAATGATATCCTGCAAATAACGGAACCGATCGTTATTTTCCCGGTTTAATGTTCTGATCTCTGCTTTCAACTGATCAATTTCGATATCTTTTTCATTCAGAACGCGTGTTGTAGAGTCAAGATTTCCCGTTAGAGAATCCAGACGGGCAAACAATGCATTCATAAGCTGATTCTGTTCAGAAATATGAGCGTATAGAGAAAGGGTTTTTTCATTAATATCTGCCTGAGTGGCCACCTGTCTGTTTTCCGGCAGAAATGACCAGGATGAACAGCCGTACATAATTAGCGAAAGGAAGAGAATTACTGAAACAGCATTTTTCATAGTCCTAATTTAATGGATTGAAATGGAATAAAGAAAGAATGAGATTCGTATTACTTATGTTTGAGATTACAAATGATTTCAAGCTGTGTTGAAAGTTCTGATCCGACGCTGCAAAGAATCTTGAATCATAATAATATGGAATAATTCGGTGTTAGAAATGATTCAATACCGGATTAGACCTGAATTATAGCGCCTTTTTTGATAACTGTGTTTATCTTGAGTTTCATTTCATATAACAGCAGCAGGATATAGGGATTGTTATGAGTAATTCCCCCCGCCCCGGGGGGTAAGATAGGGCGAATAATAACATGTGTCAACTTAATATTAATAATAGAATAAATAGTAAACATTATATCAATGTCAAGACCATCCAGTTTATGATGCCGTTAGAACTATTCGATGACAGATTATGATAGAGCTGCCCGGTTATCGGATTTGGCAGGTAAAACGATTTGGAATGTTGTCCCTTTTTTCTTCATGCTTTCAACGTCGATATGACCGTGATGGAGCAAAACGATATGTTTTACGATGGACAGACCCAGGCCGGTTCCGCCCACACGTCTTGAACGGGATTTATCCACCACATAAAATCGTTCAAAGATACGGGAAAGATCATTTTTCGGTATGCCTATGCCTGTATCGGAGACTGTAAAGACTATGTTTCCGGCCGATGCTTCTGCTTTTATGCTTATGCTGCCTGTTTCTGTATATTTTACTGCATTGTCAATGAGGTTAACAAATAGCTGTTCAAGTTTGAATTCGTCAGCTTCCATGACAGGCAGGTTATCCGGCAATTCCAGATACAGTTCCAGATTTTTCTCTTCCATTTTAGGTCTGAAAATTTGAACAATATTTCTGATAAGTTCAGAAGGTCTCACGGCTGAAATTTTTAATGTAAAATCACGCTTTTCAAGTTCAGATAATATCAGCAGGTCTTCAACGATGCTGATCAACCGGTCTGTATTTCGTTTGATGATGTTGAGATAATGCGTTTTCTCTTCATTGCTGTCTTCAAGAAGTGTTTCAATAAATCCTTTAATTGATGTAAGGGGTGTTCTCAGTTCATGAGAGACATTTGCGATAAAATCCCGCTTCATCTGGCGCAACGTTTTTAATTCAGTAACATTATGCAGGAGTATAACCACCTCTCTCCGTGTTTTCAGGCAATTGAAACTGCACAGGTAAGTTTGTCCCATCAGATCAAGTTCTTTGGTATAATATGGATTTTTCTGATTAACCTGTGAAAGTAATTCAGTAAATCCGTGAGGAATAACATCCTGTATGGGCACATTTTTTAAATTTTCTCTGCCGGCAAGTCGGGCAAAACTCTCATTGTAAAGTGAAATTTTATTATCCGGATTAAGGACAACCAGGGCTTCCTGAATTGTTGACAATACAGCTCTCAATTCTTCTTTCTGTCGATTGGTTTTTGCAAATAGACGGGTTATCTGAGCTGCCATTTCATCAAAATTGTTTGCAAGGAATTTGATTTCATTTTGCGGGTTTTCCTTGTATGTAATATCCAGCGTTTCTTCTGCAATTTTACGTGAAGTCGCTACCAGTTCTTTAATGGGTTTGGAAAGATTATTGGAAAAATAAAATGCAATGACCAGTGAAATTATGATAAAAATTACGGATATGGCCATGAAGCGCGTTCTGAGTGTATTCAGCAGAGTATTGATTTCCTTCAGAAAAATACTCAGTCTTAACACGCCGTATGTTCTGTCATCTTCAATGATCGGAAGGGCGATATACATCATTTCAGTCTGTATTGTTGAACTGAATCGGACACTTTTTCCCAAACCATCCTGTAATGACTGTATGATTTCCGGTCTGTTGCCGTGGTTAGCCATGGTTTTAGGATCGGTTTCTGAATCTGCCAGAACACTTCCGTCTGTGTGGATTACGGTTATCCGGGCATTGATATTCTTTCCTTTTTCCTTTACAAAAGAATCCAGCTCATCATATTGGCTGCTTTTAATAAAATCAAGGACTCTGTCTTCTATAGAAATTGCCAGATTCTTCAATGAATCTGAAAGAGTATCAATATGGTTATTCTTAATGATTGAAAAGGAAAAAAGAAAAATTACAAAAGTCAGGATAAGGATTATTATAACATAACGGCTGAAAACTTTATAAAAAATGCTGTTCACTTATTCCTCGACTTTATATCCGATGCCCCTGAGGTTAATGACATATTTTCCTGCGTCACCCAGTTTTTCCCGAATGTGCTTAATATGGACATCTATTGTCCGGTCCAGAACTGCTTTTTCATTCCCCCACAATTTATCCAGGATCTGATCCCGGCTGAAAACCATCCCTTTTCTTTCAGCAAGAATTTTTAATATCCTGAATTCTGTCGGTGTCATGGATATTATTTTATTTTTGTACGTTATCAGATATTTTTCAGCATCAATGAACACTTCATTGGCGATATTCAGGCGAATTGATTCATCACTGGAAACACCGCGGCGCAGAACCGCTTTTACACGTGCTACCAGTTCCTTAGGAGAAAAGGGTTTAGTAACATAATCATCTGCACCCAGTTCCAGTCCGATAATGGTATCTGTTTCGTCTCCCCGGGCTGTGAGCATAATAATGGGCATGTTATTATGAAGGTCGTTTTTACGGATATTCCGGCAAATATCTAGTCCGTCTGTATCCGGTAACATCAGATCCAAAATAGTTAAATCAGGATTGTTTTTTTCTAGATACGTGTAAAAACTTTTTCCATCCATAAATGTTTCAACTTTAAAACCGGATCGTTTTAAATGCAGGGATACCAGTTCCAAAATATCCGCTTCGTCATCAACAATAGCAATGATTTCATTCATGGAAATATTCCTTTGTTTAACTATTGTTAAAATATTCCAAGCCGGATTAAAAAGAAAGGATGAAATTGTTAATTGTTGGTTAAGAAAAGGGCTGTATGAATACAGCCCTTTATTGTTTTATTTTCGTAATATTTTTATTTCATGAAGAGCATTTTTCCCGCTGAAACTGAGGTTGATGTTTCAACGCGATAAATGTATTCACCGCTTGAAACAATCTTTCCTGAATTATCTTTACCGTTCCAGACGATCTCATGATATCCTTCAGAAAGGAATCCATGGGTAAGATTTCTGATCAGGGTTCCGTTAAGATTGAATATTCTGATGCTGATGTTCCCGCCTTCGGGTAATGAAAATGCAATCGCTGTTTCAGGATTGAAAGGATTGGGATAGTTACCGTGCAAAACCAGGGTTTTCGGTATGGTTATATCTGTCGGTTGAATGCTTGTCGTGCTTTTCTTAACCAGTTTCAGGTTGTCAATATATATTTCGCCTTGCGGATTTGCATCATCGTGCCAGGTAAACTGGAAACTGTCCATTCTCAAAGCTCCGTCAACTGAGCCGTCGCCTATCCATTCTCCCGGTTCGTCATTGGCTAAATCCCATGATACAAGACGCCAGCCGTACCAGTCAATTTTATACCATGGACTGACTTCATGACCGGTTCCCGAAGGCGTAACATTGTCATCCACGCAAAAACGAAATGATATATTGTTCCCGGTTCCGTAAATATAGACCTGAAGCAGATATGAATTATCAAACTGAAGAGTTTGGGGATTTTGGTATTCCCTGATAAGATGTGCAGAAGCAGTTTCATCAAAATAGTACGTTAATTTCATGGAAATTTCGCTATTATTAAGCGGCAAGACTTTCTCAACGGACTGCTCAATGGATGCACTGATAATACCGGTCGTTGAACCGCTGTATGTGGGGGACTGCCATTTTGAGAAACCGGTTGTAAAATCATCAATAGTCTGGTTTATGGCATAATCCGGTCCTGTTGTAAAGCGATAGGCTCGAGTCCTTTCTTCCATGGTATTTCCGAAAAGATCCGAAATACCCCCCTGAAGAATTGTTGTACGGTAGACAGTATTGGGCTCAAGCTCAGTTTGAGGAACAAGCGTTATAACGCTTTGTTTGTTGATAATATCATGATAGATATCTACCGGTTCGTATGTCCCGGTTGAATACTTTTCAAGTTTGAAGTGGTCTGCATCCACAGATGAATCAGAAATCCTTTCATCAAAAATAAGATTAATAATGGGGTCAGTTTCAACATTTGTAGCAATGTTCGGGGGATAGAGTAAGCTATATAAGTGCCGTGGCGGATCAATATCCGCTTTTGTTGTGGTGAAATTCAGGACGAAGTTATCTCCTCCAACGCCATCATTGTTGCCGTCAAACGGAAGACCTTGTGTGTTGATCGCATTACCTTCGATCGTCAGGGTATAGGCTGTTTCAAAAGCAAGCGAGTCTCCAACCGGTGTCAGTGTCAATATTTTATGATCAGAGTTCCATGAAAATACCAAATCCTCTGCCGGGTTAATAGATATGGCCTCTTTAACAGAACTTGTGTCCATTTCATGACTGAATCTGAGCACAATGGGTTCCCAGGCAGGATGAGCGGGTTCATTTTGAACCGGTATAGATGATAACAGGGTAGGAGGTTTGCTTGAGGTAAGGTTGATAACTTTTCTGTTGAAGAAAGCATCACCGATAACAACTTCCTGCGTGTCAGGGTAATAGTGTTCAGCTTCAATAATCAGAGTATAGGTACCGGGATATAGGCTGTCAAAATGAAAAAAACCGTTATTCATGGCATCACCGAAATAAATCCACGTCTCTTCACCCTGTTTCAGTGTTGCCGTAATATTATTGACCGGTTTAAGATGATCACCTTTGCCGGAAATTGAAAAATAGGGAACGGTTTCAAGCGGATCCCGCACTATACCTGAAAAATTCTTAAAGGGGAAATCCGGTTGACCGTAGAGTTGAACAAAGGAACGTGCAATAGCCCAGGATTCATTGCGGCGGTAATCCATGTTCTGAAGTCGCCACGATTCGGGAACATAATCATGAAAAGATCCTTCAGACAATGTTCCGGGCATAGTTAATCCTCTTAAAACTCCAAGACCGCTGCGGTTACCGTTTGAATCAGTCCAGGTATAGAAACTCCAGTCACCCCTCACATGTTTAGCTGTAGTATTGTGAGCAACGTAGATTTCATTGGCCATGATAAATGATAAATCTTCAGATAACGGATATAAAGCTCCGGTTACATATGTTCCGTAGTTGGTTCCGCTCACACCCGGATCCCAACCGCGGTACAGCATCAATGTATAATTCAATTCGCCGTTATAACCGTTGCTGTGAATGGATTCAAAAATATCAGCCTGAAAATTATTAGCCAAATTGGATATGGTGGAAAGGGGTAAATCATCCGATGTAAAATTTGTTGTCCTGGAAATTCCCACAGTCGCACCCATGTTTTCCAGCAATTTCTTGAGATAGAGTCCTTTTGTCAGATTTCCTTCCGATTCCCAAAATCCTGTTGCAGAAATATACCGGTCATCAGAATCATTTCCGCCATGCCCGGGATTGACATAAATCCTGTAATCACTCAAATCCTGAGCATGTGCAAAGGATATAATGATCAATGTAAGGATGATATATTGGATAATTTTTTTGTGCATGATCATCTCCTATTCTACTTCAGATAGTTTGAGAATATAAATGTGTCCCTGTTCATCATGATATACAAGCCGCAGATTGTCAGGAGACCATCTCGGATACATTTCAATAGTATCACTTGTAAAAGTCAGCTGTTTTTTTTCTTTGCCGTCAGAAGATGCAATCCATATTTCAGATTCAGTATAAAAATGTCCGTCGTCATAGTCGGTCATATAGGCTATCCATTTACCGTTCGGAGACCAAACGGGTGCATTGGCATATCCCAGCTCTGCCAGAACATTCCCCTGAAGGTCGCAAATTGATGATCCGAATCCTGCTTTGTTATACAGAATCTTGCGTTTATCGGGAGAAAGGGAAGCCCAAAGATAATTCCCGGTTCCGGAGGGTGTGAGAACTTTTTCTTCTCCGTCGACAACAAGGGTCAGAACATTCTCGAATGTATGCACAAAAGGTTCCATGGTAGCAATATCTTTGTTTTGCGAATCAACCAGAATAACTTTTGAGTCAGCTCTCAGGGTTACTCCATTTGTGCTAACCAGAAGGGGATGGGTAAGAAGACGGGTTTTTCCTATCACTTCCCGGACACCTTTGCTTTCTGTGTCATATTTCATCAGATATCTGAAACGGCGATTGTTCTCATACACATCCTTGAGATAATAAATGCTTTTTCCGTCCGGAGTATAAGATGCTTCATATCCTGCGCTCAGATTATCCGTAATGTGGATTATCCGGTTTGTTTTCAGGTTCAATTCCCACAAACCGATATAATTGGAACGAGTCAGAAGAACCTTATCCCCGTCCGGACTGAACTGAGGATAATAGAATTCTTCGTTGTCTCCCAAAGGAATTCTTTCGACAGATTCCACAACCGGAAGGGCAGCTAGAGCTGTGGCTGTCATCAGGGCTATAAGAATAATAATTCTTTTCATTACCTCTCCATAATTATTTTTTTAAGTATTTACAGTCAGGAAAATATATAACATCCTAAAAAATATTACTACCATCGTTTTTAACTTTATGAAATATGCCAGGTTTCATTTTAAATTTAAATCTATGTTTGGAAAAAGTAAAATACTCCTTTTTCTTGTTGCCGGTATCTTTTTATCCTGTGCTCAACCGACGAACGGGGATCATGAAAAGCCTGAATGGAAGCTTGCTTCAGTTGATAATCCCGAGAGTATAGAAATTGTCACATGGAATATTCAAAATTTCCCTAAATCAGGTGAAACGATAGATCGGTTGCAGGCTGTTTTGGATTCACTTCATGCCGATATCTATTGCTTTCAGGAAATTGAAAACACATCAAGTTTGCTGAGAATTTTCAGGAACTTACCGGATTATAATGTAGCCGTATCCACTGAAACATATTTAATGCACCTGGTTATTGCATGGCAAAAAGAGGAATTCACCGAATTGGAAATTGAGGATATGTTCACAAATTATTCCTATTATTTTGCATCCAGACCGCCCATACGAGTCAAATTTCGCTGGAACCGGGAAGATTCACTCTTTACGTTTAATGTTTTGAGTCTGCATATGAAAGCCATGGGAGATCAAACCTCCCGCGATCGGCGAAGAAATGCATCCAATGTCATTTCTCAATATTTAAGAAACGAAGACCGAACGAAAAGTCCGTGGATACTGGCGGGGGACTGGAATGATGACCTGACAACCGGCAGTGGACAATACAGTTTCGGGCCTTTGCTTGATTATCCTGAAGAATTTATGTTTGTTACACAGGAACTGGCTGCTGATCCGAATTTTGCATCCTATCCCGGATGGCCTAGTTTTATAGATAATATAATGGTTACCAAGGCTTTATTTGAAGCATATGAAAAGTCAACTGTTACAACACTTCTGCTTGATAAAACTTTTTCCGATTATTTTCAGGTGCTTTCCGATCACAGACCTGTCATGTGGCAATTCAATCCGTATTGAGCTCATGGGCTCATGGGCTCAAGAGTTCATAAGTTCAGAGGTTGAGAAGTTTAGACGTTCAGACGTTCAGACGTTCAGACGTTGAGATGTTCAGACGTTGAGATGTTCAGATGATCAAAGGTTTAAAAGTTCAAAGGTTTAGACGGTTAAAAAAGAAGAAACAAAAAAAAACCTTATCGACCATGAAACCATCTAAATGAAACAAACGCAGTCAAACGAAACAACATCATATCAACTGAAACAAAATCAACGCACCC
>NPIE01000961.1_pt3 | contig 31846 bp, 32 predicted proteins | sample 8637661 | NCBI WGS metagenome assembly NPIE01 (sample SAMN07420842, study PRJNA396082) | bioreactor metagenome | isolation source: sample BA12 brine-fed electro-methanogenic bioreactor BA | place: Japan: Kochi | collected 2016-12-09 | reverse complement strand
TCGCGGAAGGGGAAGAAGGCGTCGCTGGCCAGAACCGCCCCGCCGAGCCGGTTGCCCTCGCGGAGGGCCCTCCGCACAGCCAGGTCAAGGCTTTCGATCCTGCTTGGCTGACCTATGCCCACACCCAGCGTGCCCCGGCTGTCCCCGATCACTATGGCGTTGCTCTTGACCCCCTTCACCACCCTCCAGGCGAAATCCAGGGCGGCCAGTTCCTCCTTCGTGGGCTTTCTGAGGGTTACCGGCGTGGCTTCCGAGGCCTTCTCAACGGAAAGATCCGGCCTCTGAACGAGAATGCCGCCCTGGATGGAACGAAGCTGAAGCCCCTCGGGGGGCACCGCCGGCATCCTGAGTATTCTCAGGTTCTTCCTCTTTCTGAGGCTCCGCAGGGCGTCTTCCGTGTACTCCGGAGCAATGATTATCTCGATGAATATTCCCTTGAGCTCCGCCACAAGTTCGCTGTCCGCGGTTGAGGTGCAGGCCAGGATGCCGCCGTATGGAGAGACCCGGTCAGCCCGGAAGGCGTTCCTGAATGCCTCTGCAGGTGTGGCGCCCATGCCTGCCCCGCAGGGGTTGCCGTGCTTGGCGAGAACCACCGAGGGCCCTCCCCCGGAGAGGTCCGCGGCAATGGCGCAGGCGGCGGAGGCGTCGAGATAGTTGTTGTAGCTGAGTGCCTTGCCGCCAAGGACCTCGGCGGACCCGAAGCCCGACCTTGGCCAGGTGAAGTGCACCGCAGCCTTCTGGTGGGGGTTCTCGCCGTATCTGAGGGGTGAAACGATCCCCTCCTCCAGCTTGAGTGACACGCTCAGGTCGTACATGGAGGTGATGGAGAAGGTCCGGGCGGCCATTTCCCTTCTGAAAAGGGCATCGTCCCTTCCCCCCTTTATTGCGTCGAGAACAACGGGAAAGACCTGGTGTCCGGTGGCGCTTATCACATGGCTCCAGTTCTTGGCGGCGCCCCTTGCCATTGTGGGACCGCCTATGTCCACCAGCTCGATGGTTTCCCTCCCTTCAGGGTCCATTTCCTCCGCCATGTGAAAGGGATAGAAATCAACGGCCACGAGATCGAAGACCGGTTTTCCCTCCTTCATCCTGGCTGTGCGGTCTTCACCTGCGGCGAGAATGGATGCATGGAGCTCGGGATGAAGGGTCTTCACCCTGCCGCCGAGAATTGACGATATGCCGGTTATCCCTTCGGTTTCCCTTACGGGAACCCCGGCCTGTGAAATGGCCTTCGCCGTTCCTCCGGAGGCCCATATTTCCCAGTTCTCGCCGGCAAGCCCCCTGGCGAACTCCTCCAGCCCGTCTTTGTTCCATACGCTTATCAGAGCCTGTCTAGCGGCCATCAAGAAACCCCCTGGCGTGGAAGGAGGGAACCGGTTCCCGCTTATGGGAACTGGACAGGAAAAGCTGCCCTATTCTCGAGGCGGCAGCTTCGCTCACCGTTCCCGGCCCCTCTGTGTGGTACTTCTTTATCTCTTCGTAGGTTACACCCATTTCTCCCTCGTCGGTCTGGCCCTCCCACAGCCCCGCCGAGGGAACCCTTTCCGTTATCCAATCGGGAAGACCCATGGCCAGGGCGAGGGATCGCACCTCGTCCTTCCAGAGTTCAGCAATGGGGAAAATGTCCGCTGCGCCGTCGCCCCACTTCGTGGAGTAGCCGGTCATGGTTTCGGAAAGGTTTCCTGTTCCCACCACGAGACGCCCCTCTGAATGGGCGTATTCCATTGTCATTCTAAGCCTTGCCTTCACATTGGCTATGTTCAGCCTGTCGTCGGGGTCGATCCCACCTTCCTTGATGAACAGGTGAAGAACACCGGAAAGATCGATCCTCAGAGCCCTTATGCCAAGGAACTCCGCGGTTCTGAGGCCGTCTGTGGTGTCCGCCTCGAGGCTTCGGCAGGGCATCACCAGCCCCAGAACGTTTTCCCTTCCCAGGGCGTTGCGGCAAAGCGCCGCGGCAACACCGGAATCTATGCCTCCGCTGAGCCCCACCACCACACCGGTCATCCCGGCGCCCCGGACCCTTTCACCGATCCACCGGGAAATTTTATCCCCGAGACTGGAGTAGAGTTCCATGTCGGTCATTCTTCTTCTCCTTCGGCGTTCTCCGCGGGAAGAAGGGAGAGTTTCCTTTCCACCGGGTCGGCACTCTCGACGGAGACGCTTAGGGGGGTTCCAGGTTCCTTCCGGGGGGGAAGGAAACCGCTGTACTTCTTCATTGCTGAGCTGTGAAGAAGGCCCTCCACCGGGATGTCCAGCAGCCTGACGAAAAGGCCGAAATCCACAGAATCCCGTATGACGCCCCTGAATACCTCACCGGTCTGCCCGGATAGGTAGAGAAGCGCCATGAGTTCCGTTGCTGTCCGTTCCGCCGCCTCGGCCCTGCGCTCCAGGGCCGAGCATGACTCAGCCTCCTCGGCCATGGAACGGTTCCTGTCGGGCCGGCGGCCCTGTTCATGGGCGGTTATGGCCTGGTGAACGATGAGGTCGGGATACCTTCTTATGGGGCTGGTGAAGTGCATGTAGTTCCTCAGGGCAAGGCCGTAATGGCCGGTGTTGGAAGGGGAGTAGACCGCCTTCCGCATTGACCTTAGAACCGCGTCCCTCACCAGAGGGAAAAGGGGTGTGTCCCTGGCATCCAGCACCGCCCTGGACAGTGAGGCAGCAGTGGGTGAACCCTGGCCTGGAACACTGAAACCGAATATGGAAAGGGTTCTTCGAAGCTTGTCAGCCGCTTCCCTGGCAGGGTCGCCGTGTACTCTGTAAAGAACATCCAGCTCAAGCCACCGGCAGAACTCCGCAACGGCCCTGTTGGCCTCCACCATGAAGTTCTCTATCATCCTGTGGGCGTCGTCGTCGGGGACCGGGGCAAACCCGCCGGGTGTGCCGTCGTCGTTGAAGATGGTCCTGAACTCGGATGAGCCCAGGTCCACCGCCCCGCGCTTCTCCCTCTGCCTGTCCAGCAGACGGTTCAGCGCTTTGAAATGAACGAAGGCGCCGTCGAGCTCGCTGTCCCCGGAGGGGCTCCCCTGGAGTATCTCCAGGGCCTCCAGGTAGTTCAGCCTTTTCCGTGACCTGATCGTGGAGGAAAAAACGCTGTAGTCGATCCGCTTGCCCCTGCTGTCGTACCGGATGAGAACGGTTTTCGATAACCTGTCGGTGTCCGGCTGGAGGGAACAGGCGCCGTTGGACAGAACCTCCGGTATCATTGGAATGACCCTGTCCGGGAGATAGACGCTTGTGCCCCTGTTACGTGCCTCGGCGTCCACCAGGGAGCCCGGGGGTGCATAGGCGGAGACATCGGCGATGTGAACCCCCAGGGTGAAGCCTTCCGGGGTCCTTTCAATGGAAATGGCATCGTCGAAATCCCTGGCGTCAACAGGATCGATGGTAATGGTGTATGTTTCCCTGAGGTCTTTCCTCTCCGGGTGCGGCACCGGGGATGACGCCACCAGATGGGCCTCCTCCAGCACTTCCTCGGGGAATGCGGAGTCGAAGCCGCTGTCGATGCACACAGAATCGATGAGGGCCCTGGGGGAACCGGTGCTGCCCACCCTTTCCAGGGGTGTCACCGTGAATGAGTTCCTTCCGTATTCTATGGAACATCCGATGAGGTCACCCTGGACCAGGTCGTCGTTCTCCACTTTCATTGGAATGTTTCCCGGTATCCTGGGATCCAGGGGGTCGAGGAACCACCGGTCGGAGTGTTTCCGGGCTATGCCGGCTATCTGCCTTCGAAGGCGGTGGAGAACATGTACCACCCTTCCCCTGTACCCGCCCCGGGCATCGGGCTCGAGGAGACGTACGATTACGGTGTCGCCGTCGAGGGCGGAGGCGGTATCCCCTGAGCCTATGGTCACCCTTATGGACTCCTCCTCGGCGGTGAAAAGGACCGCGGACCCGTCGGACCTTGCCCTTATGGTGCCCTTTTCCATGCCAAGGGTTTCCAGTGTGGCATAGCGGCCCCCGCCGCCGTGCCAGATCAGGCCCTGCTCCAGAAGCTCGTCTATTGCCCCGGTACGGTCGGGCACCTCCGGAAGCCTCTCGTTGATGGCCTTGATGTTAAGCCGGTCTCCAGTGGAGACCAGATGGTCCAGTATCGCTCTTGCGCTGCTACTTAAAGGCAATGGTCACTTCTCCCGCCATGTCTGTCCACCGGTTCACCACCAGGACATTCCCGGCAGAGGCCGCCATCCCACCGGCCAGGGCAAGTATGTCACCGGCGGTTTCACCGCCGGGCATGTGGGGTCTCCCCGAACCCTCCGGGCGGCTCCATCGCAGTGTGATCAATGATCCTGACACCTCTCCGCCGATGGTGCCGTTGCCGCCCAGGCAGAGTACGCACCACGCCGCCATTCCCCTGAGGGTGCAGAGAACAGCAACCGGACTTGAACAGACGGGGCTTTCCCGGAGGACCATGCCGTCGATGCCCTGGGAAGCCACGCTTCGTCCGCATGCGGCCTTCAGGAGCAGAAGGGTCTTCTGCAGGTCTTCGTTGGTCAGGGAGGTGAGGTCTCCCGGGAAGAACACACCGGAAACATCCCGGATGAAATCCACCACTGAACCGGTTGATGACCTGGCGGCGCTGATCTTCGGCTCTACCCTGGCCATGTCCGGCATGAACATCCCGGCGAGGTCGAGGTTGCCCATCACTCCCACCATGAGGTTGTTGATGTTGTGCATGAAATAGGGTATGAGAACACCGGTGAAGCAGCCGTTGCAACAGCCCGGAGAAAGGTGGCTTCCCATGTGCTTCCTCACCGAATCAGGATCGAACATCCCCGAACAACAGGCGGTGTACATTCCCGGCTTCAGCAGTTCAAGACCGGTTCCCGGCGGTAGTTCAGTGAACAGAGGTTCCTCACTCATCTGGTTTCCTTTCGTCTGCCCTGGCGGAAGCCCGTGAAGCCTTCCAGAGCCGGAGTTCTTCAGATATTTTCTTTTCCCGTCCTGAGGATGAGGGTGAATAAAACTCAATCTCGTCCATGCCCCGGGGGAAATTACTGTGGGTGACGACGCCATTCCTGGTATCGTGGGCATACTGATAGCCCCTGCCGTAGTCAAGTTCCTTCATCAGGGCCGTGGGAGCGTTGCGAAGGTGAAGGGGCACAGGCTGGCTGCCGGAGCGTCCTGTTTCCTTCACCACTGCCTTCCAGGCCAGGTAAACACTGTTGGATTTCGGGGCCAGGGCCAGGTAGATCACCGCCTCGGCCAGGGCCAGATCCCCCTCAGGGGACCCCAGGAACCTGTATGAGTCAACCGCCCGCATTGCCATTGTGAGTGCTGAAGGATCAGCCAGACCGATGTCCTCCGAGGCGAACCTGATCATCCTCCTTCCGATGTAGAGGGGATTCTCACCGGAGAGGATCATCCTGCCCAGCCAGTAGAGCGCAGCATCGGCATCGCCGGAGCGCATGGATTTGTGAAGGGCGCTGATGAGGTTGTAGTGCTCCTCGCCGGACCTGTCGTACATGAGGGGGGCGGACTGGACCAGTTCTGCGGCGGCCTCCCCGGTTATCCTTCGGTTCCTCGCTGTTCCCGTGAGCTGTTCGAGGAGGTTTATGCACCGTCTGGCATCGCCGTCGGCGGCGGAGGCCATGATCCTGAGGGCATCCCCGGTTATCTCAGCCGGGGAAAGGGCGATGAATTCCGGAGAGGATGTTATTCTCCCCAGCATGGAAATGAGATCCTCGGGGGAAAGGGGTTTCAGAACATGAACCGAGCACCGGCTGAGGAGGGGGGCGTTGACATGGAAGGATGGATTTTCCGTGGTTGCTCCCACCAGGCGTATGGTGCCGTTCTCCACATGGGGCAGAAAGGCATCCTGCTGTGACCGGTTGAACCTGTGGATCTCATCCACGAAAAGCATGGTTCCCCTGCCTGTGCGGTTTCTCTCGGATGCCTCGGCCACGATCTTCCGCACATCCTTCACCCCTCCGGTAACGGCGCTGAACCGCACGAAGTGTTCCTTCACGTGATCCGCCACTATGAGGGCCAGGGTGGTCTTGCCGGATCCCGGGGGGCCCCACAGTATGAAGGAACCGGAAGAACCTGCTTCGAGGGACATCCTGAAGGACGCTCCCTCCCCGAGGAGATGCCCCTGCCCCGCCATCTGATCCAGGGTTTTCGGCCTGAACAGCTCGGCGAAGGGCGGTACCGGACCGGGATACTTATCAAACAGTGTGTTCTCCATCCTTTGAATATAAAAAAGCCCGTGTGATACGAAAGGGTGCCGGGGGAGGTCAGGGGTGCAGTATGGAGTATATCTTGCCGCTGAGGTCCGATGCGGAATACGGCTTCTTCAGGAACCCGTCCGGGGGAAAATCCGGGAATCGGGCGAGTATCTCGTTCTCGTTGTAGCCGCTGGAAATGAGCACCGGCACACGGGGATCCAGTTTCCTTATCTCCCTGAAGACCTCGTCGCCGTCCATGTTGGGCATGGTCAGGTCAAGAATGACCAGGGATATCCCTCCATCGGATTCCAGGAACCTGTTCAGCCCGTCCCGGCCGTCCTTCCCGGTCATCACCGAAAAACCCATTGCCTCCAGCATCGCCTTCCCCACAGAGAGTATCAGGGGTTCGTCGTCCACCAGCAGGACCCTCCCCGAGGCGGTCCATTCCCCGGTGAACTCCTCCGGTTCATGGGGAACGCTGCCCCCGGAGGGTGTCAGGGGGAACAGGGCCCGGAACGAAGACCCGGAACCGGGTTCTGACCTTATCTTCATCGCGCCGCCGTGGCCGCTCATTATTCCCAGAACCGCGGAAAGGCCAAGGCCCCTTCCGGTGAACTTCGTGGTAAAGAATGGGTCGAATATCCTTGCGAGTATTTCCCTGTCCATGCCCTTGCCTGTGTCCTCCACCTCTATCCAGGCGAAGTTGCCCTCCCTGAGATCCTCGGTTCTGCTCAGCTCGCGGATGTATTCCCTGTCGCAGTGCATCACTCCGGTGGAGATGGTGATCCGCCCGGGGTTCTGCTCGATGGCCTCGGAGGCATTGGTGATGAGGTTCATCACCACCTGTCTCACCTGGGTGCCGTCCGCCAGTATGCTGGGGAGGTCGGGGTCCAGGTCATAGACGATGTCAGCCTTCTTTGTGACCGTGGCCCTGAACATGTCGGTCATCTCCTCCACCACATCGTTGAGGCTCACGGGAAGTATCTTGAACTCACCCCTCCCGGAATAGGCAAGCATCTGGCCCGCCAGGTCCGCAGCCCTCCCAGCGGCTTTCTCCACAGCCTCAAGATGCTTCATGGGGGAGCCGCCTGACTCAGCGGACCGTCTGGCGAGGTATACATTGCCTGTGATGGCCATGAGGATGTTGTTGAAGTCATGTGCAATCCCCCCGGCGAGAACACCCAGGCTCTCAAGCTTCTGAACATGTCTTACCTGGGACTCAAGCTTCTTCTGCTCCGCTTCGGCATTCTTCCTGGCTGTGACATCCCTGCAGAGGACAAGAACGCTGTTCTCGTCGAAGGGCGACAGCCCCGCCTCGTAGTAGTGGTGGCCGTCGGGGAGGTCCAGTTCGTACTCGAGGGTGCGGACGCTTCCGGTGTCCAGTGTTTTCGACAGGGCGGAAAGCACATCCCTGGCCGCCGCCTCAGGAAGGCCTATCTCGGTGATGTTCCTTCCCTGTATCTTGTCCGCGGGGAAGGCGAGCTGGTTCCTGTCCCGGGCATGGAAATCGATGTAGACCCCGTCCCTCGAAAGCACGAACATCAGGTCGGGGATGGCCTGAAGAAGGGCCTGGGTTTTCTCAAGGGACATGTTGAGCTGCTCCTGGTAATCGATGAGGCTGGTAATGTCCGACAGGGAGAGCACGCCGGCTCCGCCGCCTCCGGGGATGGTCCCCGTCCGCATGCGGACATTCCTCAGACCACCATCCTTCCTCACCAGCCTGAACTCGTACTCCGGATGCCTGTCCTTCGAACCCTCCAGCCTCTTCCTCCGCTGTTCAGCCACCATCTTGAGGTCGTCAGGGTGCACGAAATCGGCCCAGCCCATTCTTCCCACTGTTTCTTCCCTGGTGTAGCCGGTGAGGGTTTCCACATTGTCGTTCACCTCCACGACTATACCCGAGGGATCCAGTATTACCATTGCAGTTCCGGTGTTCTCGTAGATGGCCCTGTACTTCCCCTCGCTTGCTTTCAGCGCGGTCTCGGCCTCGAGCCTGCCGGTGATGTCGAGACCGATCCCCCCGATGAGGGGGTCGCCTTCGCCCTGGTCGATCCTGAAGTAATGAACCTCCAGGGTCCTCTGGCCCAGTCCCTCGACTGGAATGGTCCTTCTCCTGCACACATAGCCCCTTTCAAGGACCTCGCCGTCCCTCCTCCTGAGGGTGAGGCAGACATCCTCGGGGTAGATGTCCTCGGGGTTTCTGCCCCTCCAGTCCTCGAAGCCGGATGTTTTCAGGAATTCACTGTTGGTCTTCAGATAGACCGAACCGGAATCCCTTATGAAGGCAGGTCCGGGAAAGTTCTCCAGGAAGGAGTTCAGCATGTCCCTGGTTCTGAGCACCTCGGCTTCGGACCTCTTCCTCTCCCACTCCATGTGCATTCCCTGGAGGGCGAAGCCCAGGTCTCCGGCGATGTCCTCCAGCATACCGGTCAGGGGCTGGTCGGATGGAGAGGGAGCCTCCGGGGATATGCCGGCGAGAAGGCAGCCGAAAAGCCTTTCTTCGTGGTGTATTCCAAGGGCGGCCCAGTTCCCGCCGCCGATGCCGGGGATCACTTTTTCCAGACGTTCTCCCTGGAGTATGGTCTCCTCCCAGCTGTGTTCATAAAGGGCTCTAAGGAACCCCGGTTCAGCCTGGCAGCTTGAAGGGGATTTACTGAACACCTCCGGGAAAGCGTCGGTGGCCCCGGTGAACCCGGCGCAGCCTGTGAAGAAGCCGGATCCCGAAAGGGTTGCCACTGCACCCTGAAGGAGGGCGTCCGGGGTCCTGCAGCCGATTATCAGCCGGTCGATGTCCTTCAGTGTTTTCACCAGGCGGTTCAGGGAGTAGAGCCTGATCTCCCTGGCCCTGGCTTCGGTGACATCCCTGGCCATAACAAGGATCCCATGGGGCGAGCCGTCGGGGTTCCTTATGGGTGTTTTGGTCACATTGAATATTCTGCCGTCGGGAAGGGTCTCGTCGGTCCGGACATAGGAATCCGATGCCAGGGCCTCACGGTCGGAGTCGCAGCAGGTGTCGGACAGAACAGGGTTGGTCTCGCTGAATATGGAGCTGGCGTGCCTGAGTTCCTCAGCGGCCCTGTTCCAGTCCAGCCAGGTTCCATCCGGGGCCTTCAGTATCATCACATCGGGAATGGCATCCTTTATGACGCCCTGGACATACATGTCCCCGGAAACCCCCTTCGATGATCCCCCGGCCGTTTCTTTCATCAGGCACAGCTCCCCTCCGCCGTGGATCATTATACGCAAAAGGGCCGAAACGGAAAACGGGCGCCGGTGAAGGCGCCCGTTCCACTGTATACAGGAAGGGTACTACTGGGGCTGGGAAGCCTGGGAAGCGAAACCCTGGAGCATCATTGCCACCGGGATCACCTGATCGGGCTCACCGGTCATGAGATTCTCGGCGCCTTCGAAACCGAAGCCGGTAACCATTATGATGCCGCCCTCTTCCTCGGGGTCGTTGGGGGTGACCCTTGCTTCCATGAGGGGAAGTATGGGAAGGTCGCCGGAAACGGAGATGATGATCGTTCCCTCTTCTTCGTGGGTGGCTGTGAACTGCATGCAGCTCACGCCGTCTATCTCTACCTCGCCGTATCCGAAATCGGCGTTCTCCACCTCGGCGAGGAACTCTTCCATCTCAGCGGTTTCCCCGGGACCCATGTCCATGCCCTGGCTGAACATGTCGGGGTTGTCAGCGATCATCTGTTCCACGAGTTCGGGAACACCGGCCATGTCCAGAAGGAGGAGCTGGGAGCCGTCGTTTATCCGGGCCTTTTTGATGGCGGTGAGGAAGAGCATCATGTTGTCGAGGTATTCCTCGTTCTCCATGATGTTGGTGTTCTGTGGCATGTTGGCCTCTATGAAGGCGGCGGGATCGGCAACGAACTCATCGATGTAGCCGTCGCTGATGGTGATGAGCTGTTCCATAACAGCGGGATCTATGAGGAGCTGGGCCACCGCTTCGCCGTCCCATTCGATCTGGTACCAGAGGCTGCCCTCTTCCTCGGCGACTATGGAAAGCTTCAGTTCGCCCTCTTCGCCCTCCAGTCCGTAGGCTATCCACTGGCCCACCTCGGGGGCGGGGTAGTTCATGGTGGTGGAAATGGGGTCGTCGGCGGTTTCACCGTTTCCGTTGTCTCCGGTATCGCCTGTTTCGGTGGTTTCCCCGTTCTCGTCGGCGGGGACAGGGCCGTCGCCCTGCTCGGCGCAGCCGAAGGAGAACACTGCGAGTATCATTGCGAGGATCAGCGTGAGTTTGACCATTTTTTCTCTCCTTTGTGCGAACCGGTTCTGCGACACCGGCTCAGTTCAGTTAATTTTGATCAGTGACCGTACCGGAATACCGGCATCCTCTATCTTCTTTGCTCCGCCAAGGAAGCAAAGGTCCATGAGGAAAGCAGCGGCCACGGGTTTGCTGCCATCTTTCCTTATCAGTTCGGCGGTGGCCAGGGCCGTTCCCCCTGTGGCCACCAGATCGTCTACTATGAGCACCCTGGAGCCCTTCGCCAGGGAATTTCTGTGCATTTCAACCGTATTGGTGCCGTATTCAAGAGTGTAGTCCTCGCTGATAACATCGGCGGGAAGTTTTCCCGGTTTCCTCACCAGTACCAGTGGAATACCCATCCTGTCCGCTATGACGCCGCCGAACATGAATCCCCTTGATTCCACCGCGGCCACGGAATCGAAGTCGATGTCCTCGAGAAGGCCAAGCAGATGGGTAACGGCGTCTCCCAGGGCTCCCGGGTGGGTGAGCACAGTGGTGACATCCTTGAAAACCACACCCTCCTTCGGGAAATCCCTTACATCCCTGAAAAGCCCGGCTATCTGTTCCACAGTGAGCATTGTCATTCCTCCGTATTTCTCAGCACGAATTCCAGGGCCTGGGCGGGGGTCTCGACGGAAACCACCCCGGGGAGCCCGCTCCATGATCCATGGCAGCAGACAGGTCTGCCGGCCTGGAGGGCGAAGGCTATTTCGGAAAGTGTTCCGTGGGAGCCCCCTACGGCGCAGGTGACCAGGCCGGTGAGCACCACCATCCTGTTCCGGGCAAAGCCTATGCCGGTGGGAACGGCAATGTCCACGAACCCGTTGGCGCCTGAGGGAGAATCTCCGGGAAGTATTCCCAGGGTCAAACCCCCTTCCGAGGCGCACCCCCGGGCCACCGCCTCCATGACACCGGCTCCCCCGCCGCAAACAACGGAATAGCCCCTTCGGGCAAGAAGCGAACCCAGCGTAAAGGCGAAGGACACTTCGCTTTCAGAAGCGTTGTTCCCCCCTATGACACTAATCAATCGATACATTCGTGAAAGATACTGAAATATGGATGAAAAGCAAAATATGGTCGGGGCGAGAGGATTTGAACCTCCGACCTCCTAGTCCCGAACCAGGCGCGCTAACCGGGCTGCGCTACGCCCCGACCGAAGGAGATGAAATCTACAGAAAAAACCCGCAGGGAGGCAACACCGGCTAGAGAAGGAACCTCAGCCCTGAAAGAACCCCTGTCATGATCAGTGTTATTATAGCTCCCGCCACGCATACCCCCAGAAAAATGGAGGGAAGTGCAAGCCGCCTGGGAATTCCGAAAACGAATGCGGCGGCGCTTCCTGTCCAGGCCCCCGTAACCGGAAGGGGAACCGCCACGAAGGCCGCAAGGCCCATGGCCCTGTACTTCTGGATGTGGCTGCCGGCCCTGCTTCTGCTCCTTTCGAAGAGCCAGGTGAAGAATCTCTCGAAGATCCTCCATCTGGAAAGCCATCTGCTCACCGGACCGAGAAGCGTGAGTATGAAGGGCACCGGAAGCATGTTGCCGGCAACCGCCAGGAGGTAGATCTTCCACCATGGCCAGCACCACTTGTCCGCCATTACCGTGTAGGCAACGGGGATGGATGCCCTCAGTTCCGTTACGGGGATGGCGGAAAGAAGCATCATGACAAGCTCCCCAGGCATATTCTTCAGGAGGTCGATTATCTCCAGGGCAAGGTGTTCACCCATCCCATCCCTCTTTTCCAATAAGGGGAACGAAGGAGCTGGGGAAGGAAGACACCTCTTCCAGCTCTCCGTTCTTTTTCCTCAAGACAGTGAATGTCTGGCTCGTTCTCTCGCCCACTGGAACTCCTGCAAGACCACCCTCGCACAGCTGATCCACCAGGGAGGGAGGCAATCCCGGAGCCCCGGCGCTGTAGAGAATACCCTGGAAGGGGGCGTACTTCCTCCACCCGGCGCTGCCGTCGCCGAACCGCACCATTACGTTCCTGGCTCCTGTGCGGAGCAGATTGGCCCTGGAGGGTTCCACCAGGCCCAGGACCCTTTCCACGCAGTACACCCTTCTGAACAGCGAAGAGGCAACCGCGGCGAGGTAACCGCTTCCGCTTCCCACCTCCAGCAGTGTGCCGTCGAAAACGGGTTCCAGTGAGGAGAGCATCCTGAGGACGGTGGCAGGTTTGCTTATGGTCTGGCCATGGCCGATGGGAAGGCTTCTGTCGGAATAGGCGAATCGGCTCCATCCCGGGTCCACGAATACTTCCCTGGGCACGCAGGACATGGCCTCAAGAACCCTGGGACTGTGTCCGGGGAAAAGCTGTGCCAGCTTAGCGGTCATTTCTGCGGCCCGTGATCTCAACTGATTCTCCGATTGTCTTCATGATACCGGAAGAGGAACCCGGAGGTTCCTCTTCGTCTGGTCGGGGTGACTGGATTCGAACCAGCGACCACTTGAACCCCATTCAAGTGCGCTACCGGACTGCGCCACACCCCGTCAGGAAGCACAATTCTATGCAACCGTTTTTCAGTCGTCAAGTTCGGTCCGGGGATTCTGTGAAAGATCCCGGATCATTCCTTCCAGCTCGGAGCATATCTCGGCGAGTATCCTTTCGGAGCTCGCTCCGTTCTTCAGGTCGAGGGAGAGCTGTCCGGCGTCGTCCTTCATGTTCTCGAGCTGCTTCCTGGCCCCTTCGATGGAAAAACCCTCTTTGTTCACCAGACGGTCAATCAGCTTTATGAGCTCGATGTCCCCGGTGCGGTAGCATCTGTTGCCGGCATTGTTCTTGTGGGGTTTCAGGGAGGGGAACGCGGTCTCCCAGTAGTGGAGGGTGTGGGGCTTTATGCCCAGCTCTTCGCTGACCTCCCCTATGGAATAATAGAGCCTTCCGGTGTTTTCCTTCATTTCCCGCCCGTTCCAAGTAGTTTCTTCCACCAGGGCAGCCCGGCCCTGCGGATGGCCTGGAGTTCCGACAGTCCCTTCAGGGCAGGCTCGTAGTCCTCCTGCCAGGAGAGGGCGTCGGTGAAAGCCTTCTGCGCCCGGTCGGTCTGACCGGCCTTAAGGAACATCCTGCCCATGAGATAGTGGTTCTCGGGGTTGAAGTACTCGATCTCGGCGGCGGACTTCAGCTCCTCCACAGCCTCCCTCAGCCTTCCCCTTCCCTCGGCGGTCTTTGCCAGAAGCCTTCTTATCTCAGGGTCGGTGGGAAAAGCCAGGACAGCTTGCCTGAGAAGGTTCTCAGCACCCCAGAAATCGCCCTTGCCGATGAGCTTCCTTGCCCGGGACATCAGCATTTCAAGCCGCTTCCGGCTCATCTTGTCGGAGGTCGTGCGGGGGGGCTCACGGCGCTTGGGGGCCGTTGGGGTGTCGGTGGGGGCGGAATCGGATGATGACTCCGCCCCGGATCCTTCGTCGGAGGTGATAACCTCCTCCTGGTAAACCTCGGAGGGGGTTCCCAGCCTTTCGTCGTATTCCCTCTTCTTCTCAGGGTTGCTGAGCACCGAATAGGCCCTGTTTATCAGTGCGAAGCGCTCCTGGACCTCGGGGGCGTCGCCTGCAACATCCGGGTGGTGTTTCAGGGCCATCCGGGCATAGGCGGTCTCTATTGCGTCGAGGTCGGCGTTCCTTCTGATGTCCAGTATGAGATAGTAGTTTATCAGTTCTCTGGATTCGGTACTCATGAAGCTCCCCCGCTACCGCAGAAGGGTGAACCTTTCAACCGCTGATTCGCTCCCGCTCTGGACCCTGAGGAAGTAAACTCCGTTCACCAGGCCGTCGGGGACCATCCAGCTGTTGCCCGCCGGGGCCGCCACGGTTCTTCCGGATACATCGAGGACCGAAACGGAGGCATCCTGCCCCCCATTGACCGTGAAGGAGAGCACCGATGAAACAGGGTTGCCGTGAACAGAGACTCCAAGCCCGGAGGAACCCTCGATGAAGGCGCTTGTCTCATCCTCCGTTGAGGTCATGGAAAGGAGGTTCATGCAGAGAAGCTTGTTCATGAAGAGGCAGTCTTCGTTGTTCTGGTCGAGGAGGGACTGGTTGTTCTGGCTGCCCCAGAAGCCGGCGTCGTCCACCTCGGGGCAGAAGAAGAGAGAATTCAGCTCGCCGTAGGCCCAGTCGTTGGCCTCGCCGTTCACCATGTACAGTATCTGACCGGCTCTTCCGTACTGATAGTTGTTCTGGGAGGTCATCTGTGCGCCCCAGCCCTGGAATGTGGCCTGATCCGGTGTTGCCTGATTGTTGTATCCCCAGGGATAAAGCAGATACCCGCCGTAGGTGTGGTAGTGGAAACCGCCCAGGGGATCGATGTCCTGCATCAGCGCCGCCAGATGGATGTTCTCGGGTTCGGACAGGGGGGCGGACCCACGGTAGAGCTCGTTGTAGGGATCGGGGCTCGAACCAACATTGTCGTAGCCCCACATGTAGCTCCAGTTCCTGTTCAGGTCGATTCCGCTTGAGGCCACCGGATCGGAGAAGTTCATGTTCTTGCGATGGTTGGGGCCGCCGGAGGGGAGGTTGTGATAATAGCCGTCGATGTTGCTCATGGGAACGAAATAGATCTGGGCGTTGTCCAGTATGAAGGTGGCCATGGTGTCGTTTCCGTACTCGGTTGCCAGCCAGTCGGCGAAGTAGATAACCGCGGAGTTGCCCCCGGGCTCCCTTCCGTGCTGCAGCGCGGTAAAAAGGATAGCGGGCGCAGAGGGAGATGCGTTGGTAATTCTTACATAGTAAAGGTCGCGCCCCTCGTAGGATGTGCCGAAGGTAACAGGAGTGTCCACCATGTCGTTCTCGGCGGCCAGTGTGGCCCAGAATGCGTTGTTCTCGTTGGGGCCGTGGTAGAAGCCGAACTCGTCCCTGTCATCCCTGGGCAGAAGCTGGGACCACTCGATGGGGAGCAGCCTGCAGTGGGGATACCTGACCATGGTTTCCTCTACGAAACGGTCCTCCACCAAGATATCCACATATCCATCGGTCCGGCTGCCTGAGGTAATATCGTACCCCATGTCCCGGATGGAGGTGAAATCCGAATCGGTCTCCATAGGGATCCGGATGAGCCTGTCGGCGTTCATTACCGCGGGAAGCAGCAGAACAAGGACAGTAACTAGAATTTTCAGCATGGGTCACTCCTTTATCTCTGGTTGACATCGGTGCGGGAATCTCTTAAATTTGCCCGTCATAAGGAATAAAACCCAGACGGGATAAAAGTTCGGCATATGCCGTTATTCTGTGAAAGGAGAACGCTCTTGGCAAGGAGCAAACAATCGATCAAGCGTCTCAGGACCGATCGCGTGAAGAACGAGAGGAACCACAGGAAGCTCAGAAGGCTTCGTACAGCCCTCAAGAAGGTGGATGCCGCTGAAACCCCCGAGGAAAAATCAGCAGCTGTCCGGGCGGCCCAGAGCCTCCTCGACAAAGCCGGCCGGACCCGGCTCATCCATCCCAACAAGGCCAGGCGTCTGAAGAGCAGGGCCCTCTAGGTTCTTTCTTTCGATAGATCAAGCCCCCCTTGAGCAAAGGGGGGCTTTCAAGTTACTAGTCCGAGAGTGAGAAGTTGTACCTGAGTGTGGTCCATACACCCACGGGGACATCGTTGTTCCTGGCGCTGTTCCATCTGGTGTTCTCCGCCGCCGCCATGGCGGCGCTGTCCAGAGATGACACCCCGCTTGTCTGCATCAGCCTCACCTCACGCACCACCCCACCGGAATCGATATAGACCCACAGGGTAACAGTACCCTCCACCCCGGCCATTCTGGCCATTTCAGGATAGGCCGGCGGTGGCATGTAGGTGCACACAGGGAACACCTCAACCGGAGAGAAACCCGGAGGTCCTATCTCACCGCCTGAGTCGTCGCCGGTTGTAAGCCCGGTCTCGACAGTGGTGGCGGTGCCAAGCCCGGTGGTGTCATCGCCCACGGAAATGATGAGCTCCGGTGTTATCTCCTCGATGACTTCCTCCACCTGCTCCTCGATCAGGTTCTGCTCCTCGATCACCTCCTCCTGGTGCTCGTCCACCGACGAGTCGTAGGGGAGGAAGGTGTCCACCGCTTCCATGGCGGAATCGAGTGTGGGCGTGGAAAGCCTTCCCAGTTCACCAGCGGGGATGAACTGGAAGAGCAGGTTGAGAAGAATGAGACCGGAGAGCACTCCGATCTCTATTCCGATATCCTTCTGTCTGGCCATTTCGCACCTCCTTTCTGCATGTGATACAGGAAAGGAGGGTCGGGTATTCCAGAACTATATCTCCGGCGCGACCTCGCTTATGCCGCCGGGAAGGTCACGCACCGCATAACCCGCCTTCGCCAGCTCGTCGCGCATCCTGTCCGCCTCCTCGAAAAGCCTGTTCTTCCTGAGGTATCCCCTTGCCTCTCCCAGTATCCTGCAGAGGTCTTCGGAGGAGCCGCCGGCCTCGGGCTCAAGGCGGATGCCGAGGATCCCGGTCACGAGGCGGTCCATGAAGGAGGCCATGGCGGACCTGTCGCCCCCGGGGGCATTGCCTCCCTCGAGGATGGAATTACCGGCCCTTACGAAGTCGAACACCGCAGCAAGGGCTCCGGGGGTGTTGAGGTCGTCATTCATGGCGGCTGAAAAGGCGTTCCCGGCATCACTGACCAGGACCGCAGTCCCGGGGGAGGGTTCGCCGGGGTCGGGACTGCCCAGCCTGGAGCGGAAGGACACCAGGCGCTCGAGGGCGCTTCTGGCCCCGGAAAGGCCTTCGCTGGAGAAGTCCAGGGGGCTTCTGTAGTGGCTTCTCATTATGTAGAGCCTGACCACCATTGGATCCCACTCCTTGAACAGATCACTCAGAAGGGTGAAGTTCCCAAGGCTCTTGCCCATCTTCTGCCCGTTGACGGTTACCATGTTGTTGTGGAACCAGTACCTTACGAAGGGCTTGCCAGTGACCGATTCGGACTGCGCGATCTCGCACTCGTGATGGGGGAATGAATTCTCCAGCCCTCCTCCGTGTATGTCCACGGTGTCGCCGAGGTATCTCATGGACATGGCGGAGCACTCAAGGTGCCAGCCGGGGTATCCCCAGCTCCATGGGCTGTTCCATTTCAGGATGTGGTCATCACCGGCCTCTTTCCAGAGGGCGAAATCCCTGGGGTCCCTCTTGCCCTCCGCCGCGGCTACCCTTGTTCCGGACATCTGGTCCCCGCCGGTCCTGCCGGAGAGCTTTCCGTAATCGGGGAAGGATGATACGTCGAAGTACACGTCACCCCGGGAAACATAGGCGTTGCCCTTCTCAATCATGGCCTTCACCATTTCGATCTGCTCGGGTATGTGTCCGCTCGCCCTGGGTGAGATGTCCGGACGAAGCACGTTCAGGGCGTCCATGTCTCGGAAGTAGCTTGCTGTGTACTTCTCGGCGATCTCCATGGGTTCAAGCTTCTCGAGCCTGGCCTGTTTCTGGAGCTTGTCCTCCCCGGAGTCTCCGTCGTCGGTAAGGTGCCCCACATCGGTGATGTTCTGCACGTATCGCACCCTATAGCCCAGGTGCCTCAGATACCGTACCAGGACGTCGGAGCTGACATAGCTCTTGCCATGGCCCAGATGGCTGTGGCTGTAGACCGTCGGTCCGCAGACATACACGCCGACGAAGGGGGGATCAAGGGGCTGGAACTCTTCCTTCTTCCTTGTGACGGTATTGTAAAGGGAAAACACTAGAGGACTCCCTTCAGGTAGTCGATCTGCATTGAGGCCCTTACCTTCTCCATGGTCTCCCCGCCGGCTTCCACGGCCCTTCGGGTTCCCTGCCTGAGTATCTCGTCGATGACCCCGGGTCCCTCGAATTCCTTCCTTCTCTCCCTGATGGGGTCCAGCAGGGCTTCCAGCTTGTTCGCCAGGTTCTTCTTGCAGGCGACGCATCCCACTTCCCCGGCTCTGCAGGCTGTCTCTATGCCCGGAACCTCTTCGGCGTTGAAAGCCCTGTGGTAGGCAAAGATAGTGCAGATCTCCGGGTGGCCCGGATCGGTCTTCCTGATCCTGGCCGGGTCGGTGACGGCGCTCATTACCTTCTTCCTGATCTCGTCGGGGTTATCCTTGAGGTAGATGGCGTTCCCCAGGGACTTGCTCATTTTGGCGTTCCCGTCGAGGCCGACAAGCCTGGAAACCTCGCTCACCATTGCTTCCGGCTCGGGGAACACATCTCCGTAGAGCTCGTTGAACCTCCGTGCCACGAACCTGGTTACCTCCACATGGGGCAGCTGGTCTTCCCCGACAGGGACGAGGTCAGCCCTGCAGAAAAGGATGTCCGCCGCCTGGCTGACCGGATATCCAAGGAAGCCGTATGTCATGTCCGTGTAGCCGTACTGCTTCGCTTCGGTCTTGATGGTGGGGTTGTGCCTGAGCCTGCTGACCGTGGTGAAAAGGCCGAAGAGAACCGTAAGCTCGGCTATCTGCGGGACCATGCTCTGAACGAAAATGCTCACCCTGTCGGGATCGAGGCCGACTGACAGGTTGTCCAGGGTAACTTCCCTCACATTTTCGCCCAGGAGTTCAGGTGTCTCCCAGTGGGTGGTGAGGGCCTGAACATCCGCCACTATGATGAATGTGTCGTATTCGTTCTGAAGCCTCACCCTGTTCCTGAGGGAGCCAACATAGTGACCGAGATGGAGCGGGCCGGTGGGCCGGTCGCCGGTAAGAATTCGTTTCATCTGGTGTTTTCCTTAAGTGTTGATCTTTACCGGGGCATCGGGGTCCCTGAAGTTCCTCAGGTCGATCTCGCCGGTGTGTTTTTCGATGATGTTCAGCACGTTCTCAACGGTTTCCCGGACCGCGGGACAGACCATGGTGTATCCCTCGAGATACCTGAGGGTTCGAGGGATGTGCAGAAGGTATTTCTCCCTTCCCAGGGCCCTGTACTGATAGGCGAAGGTGCCCAGGGCCTTCAGATTCCTCTGAAGGGCGGCGAAGACGAACTCGAACATGTTCGCCCCGTTTATTCCCAGTATGAACGCCTGGGCCATGCCCCTCCAGTGATCGCCGCAGTCCCTGTAGCTGTCGCGGAGTATGCTTGCAAGGTCGTAGCAGGGGGGGCCCTGTCTGGCGTCCTGCCAGTCGATGATGAATACGGAGTTGTTCTTGATCATGAGATTGGCCGAGTGGAAGTCCCTGTGGGTGAACACTGTTCCCCCGGTTCCCATTGCCCTTTCGCAGAGTTCCCTCATGAGCCTCTGGGTTTCCATCAGCTCGTCCACCGGGACCCGAAGCAGCCTGAAGAACAGGTGCTCGAGGGTGTGTTCGAGCTCGGCCATGAAGAAACTGGTGGTGAAATACCTTCTCCCGGCGATGCTTCCGCTGGACTTGATGGGGTTGATCTCACGCTGGAGCTTTCTAAGAAGACCCAGGGCCTGCTGAAGCATTTTCGTGTAATCGGCGTCGTTCTTTATGTCGCAGAGACGGGTGCTGCCCAGATCTTCCTGTATAACATACCCCCGGGATTCATCGCTGATGATTATCTCAGGAACGGGAAAATCCATTCCACGGAGGAGGTTGTGTATGTCAAGCCAGGGCCAGAGAGGGGTCCTGGTGCTGTCCATTGCCACATAGGTTCCGCCTCCGGCGGATATGCGGTAGAATTCTCTCTTGGAGGCGTCTCCGACCACCTGGGTGATCGAGTCGATCTCACCAAAGCTGGCTCTGATCCACCTCGCCAGATCTTCCATTCTGTCAGTCAATCAGGGCTCCTTCGAAAAAAACCAGGGCAGAACGGTATCCTCGACCACAGCGTCGGGATGCACCGAAGAGCCTTCAAGAAGCACGGAATTCCTAACCACCGCACCACCATGAATAATACAAGATGCATCGATGAGGTAAAAGCCCTCCAACGAAGCTCCCCGCCGGACCTCCGCCGAGGGGTGGACGAATGAACCCCTGGAGAGGGCATATCGCCTGTACAGCGTTGTCTCGCCGGTGTCGTGCCAGACCGCGGATGAATGATGGGCGCGGATCGAAAGACCCCTTTCCTCGAAGGCTTTCCTGAGACCGGTGAAGAAACCGGGACCGGTACCCTCTTCCCCGGCGCACCGTGGAACCTCAGGCGAGATCACGCTCACCCCGGCATAATGGGCCTGAACTCCGGAAACATCCAGTGCCCGGTAATCACCGTATTCAGGAAGGTCCGCGGTGAGCACCGTCCAGCTGGAATCCTGCCGGATGTGGTGCCGCAGAAGGTCCTCCAGGGGAATCTCCATTACGAAATCGGTGTTGCATACAATCCAGGTTCCCTGAAAAAGCCCCCGGTTCAAAGCCAGGGTTCCCGCTGTTCCCAGCGGGGTCTCCTCGAAGAGGCACAGAGTCTTTCCCCGCCAGTGCCGGCGGATCTCCCCCATGAGAAGCTCCGGGCACCGGGAGGCGTTGAATGCCATCAGCTCGGGTTCAAGGGAGGCGAATTGCCTTACAAGACTGCCCAGAACGGTTGTGTCACCCAGGGGAAGAAGGGATTTCGGCCTGGCAAATGAAAGGGGCTCCGCCCTCGTGCCGTATCCGGCGGTGAGGAACAGAACCCCCTGAACCGATCCCGCCGGCAGGTCAGCCGTAGATCTCTTTTCTGTTGCAGCCGCAAACCTTGACCCTGCGCCTCTGGGGCCTCCAGGTGTTCTTCGAACCGCTGAGGGAGGCTATGTAAACGATGGGGGTCTTGTCCTCTCCGCACACAGGACAGACCTCCTTGCGGACGTCACGGATCTCATGGGCGAGCTTCGCCGCGAATGTTCTTTCCTTCTTGGGCATTATCTATCCTTTCCAGCCATAGCCGGTATCTTTCCCGCAAGCTCCATGACAGTGTCAAGGAGTTCACCCCGGGGGATCCCCGCCAGGGCGGCTTCAATTATCATCAATATGCCCCTGCGGACCTGCGAAAATGATTCGCGGCCCGGAGAAGCCCACCACAGAGGGCACGAGTATAACATTTTGTCAACCTCGTCGGCAACCCCGTCCTGCCGCTGCTTCCCATAGTGCTCCAGAACGAAGAGGAGAAGGTCGCGGTATGTCCTGTGATTCAGGTTTCCTGAGTGATTCCAGAGGGGGTATGGTTCCCCGGCCTCCATATCGGCGAATGTGGTCGACCAGCTTCCCGGGGGCAGCTCGGTTTCACGGAGGGGAAATCGTTTCAGTATCCTGTCCAGGGAAGAGATCCTTATACCCTCCAGTATGGAGATCTCCTCCAGGAATGGCAGAAGGAAGGAATCAATCCCCTCGGCCCTGTGGTGGCCGAAGGTCTCTCCATCCATGGCCAGGATCACATAGGAATCCTCCCTTCCGGTCCACTGGAAAAGGTCCTTGACCATCCTTTCGGCCATTTCACCGCCGTCATCTCCATGGAAGGATATCCTGTTGGACCAGAAGTTGCTGCGAAGGAAGACCGCGGTACCGCCCACGGAAGGGATCCAGTTGGATGGAACTTCACCCTTCGAGTAAACCCATGGCACATCGTCGGTTATCGCCCAGCTGAAGCCAAGTTTCCCCAGGGTCCGAATGGTATCTCCGTCGAGGGCCATCTCCGGCGGGAAAACGCCCTTCGGCCTGTAGGCATCCCCGAGAAGCCTCCTGTTGCCTGAATCGTTCAGGGACAGCTGGCGGGTGATTTCCTGAGAGGGGATCAGGGGGAAAATGGGGTGATAAGCGCCGCTTGAGGTAAAGCTGCAGCAGGACAGTCCTGAAAGGGTTTCAAGGGTTGCCGGGGCCAGTTCCGAAAGCTGTTCCGTAAGGGAGTAGTTGATGTTCACGGTAACCTCGGAATCGGTTTCGGAAAGCATGGCGAACATCGGCTCATAGCATTCTCCGTTGATCCGTTTCACCACTTCGGGATCCTGTGTCGGCGGCTGGTAGAAGTGGAGAAGCAGTCCTATGTGTTTCATGACGGTTCACTCTCCTTCACCGTGAGGGAAACACCCATTCCGGGAGCCAGGCCCAGGAGCTCCGCGGCGGAGCCGCCGGAGGAGGCAATTTCCATGAAGCCCTGGCTTCCACTGAGAAAGAGAAGCTCTTCCCCCGGTGTGCCATCGGCATAACAGCGGACGGTTTTCAGAGGAAGTATCCCCCCGGGGGTTACGATACCTGTCACGGTGAGACCCCCGGCAAGTTCATGTGTGATGTTCAGAAGGCAGTTCCCGAAGTGATCGGTGTGAAGCACCTCCGCCGCCAGCCTATCCCCTGCGGGCTCCCCCGGTGAAACCCTGAGCAGAACAGGGTCTGAAAGGGGCTCCAGGAATTCGGTCCAGCCGGGATCGACGGAGAGTCTGGCGGCACAGGGGGCGAAAAAGTCCCTTCCGTGGAATGTGCTGGAGACCTCATCCCCCGGCGGGGGGAGCTTCCAGATGGACATGGGCTCCGGGAGCATCGAAACAAGGCCGTTGTCCGGGGCCACGACGTATCTGCCCCGCCACAGGGCGGCAAGGCCCAGCCTGCCGGTGCCCACCCCGGGGTCAACCACAGCCAGGGTGACCGAACCTTCGGGAAGGCGTGGAAGTGCCGCGCTGAGATGGAAGGCTCCGTGGAGAACGTTTCCCCGCTGAACGTTCCAGGTAAGGTCGATGACCGGCGTGTCGAAGCCGGCAAAGGAAAGGATGGCGGCCTTCATCTGGGCCGTGTATGTGTCCTGGTCTCCGAAATCAGAAAGAATGAACACCGGAGTTCTCATCTCTACCCTCCCCCTACCTGTGCCTTATGACAACGAGGGTGCGGTCGTCGGCCTGGGCCGCCCCGCCGGAGTGGTCGTCGATGGCCCTCAGAATTCGTTCGACTATCTGTTCAGCGTTCAGGTCACGGTGGTTAAGGACCGTCCGGGTAAGGCCCTGAACACCGAACTCGGTATCATCTTCGTCCATGGTCTCGGTAATTCCGTCGGTGTAGAGCACCAGAACATCACCGGAGCGTATCTGTCTTGTTCCGAAGTCGTAGTCCGAGTCCTTCACCACACCCATGAGGAGACCGCCCTCCCTGAGCTCTTCAACGTCGCCGGACCGTGAGATGTGAAGCGGGGGGTTGTGACCGGCGTTGCAGAAGGTAAGCACACCGCTCCGGGTATTGAGAACTCCGTAGAAAAGGCCGACCAGGCTGGATACCTCCGCCCCGACGGTGAGATCGGAATTGACCCTCTTCATTATCTGGGTAATATCGAAGAGACTTTTTACGCTGGCTCCAAGGGTTCCCTTCATCCCCGCCATGGTCAGCGCCGCGGGTATGCCCTTGCCGGCAACATCCGCCACGGCAATCCCAAGATTTCCGTCGGGCAGGCTGAAGAAATCATAATAGTCACCGCCCACTTCCCTGGCGGAGCCATAGTAGACACCTATGTCGTAGTTCTCATACCTCGGGGCCTCCTTCGGAAGGAGGCCGGTCTGTATCCTCCGTGCGGTGCTCAGCTCTTCGGCCAGGGAATCTCCTCCGGAAAGCCTCCCCAGATACAGATCGGGAAGCTTTTCCCGGAGCTCCCTGGAATTGGTTACCGATGGATGACCGGTAACGAGATTGACAACGGCGTTGCGAACCTCTTCTGACCTGTCGCCCAGGAGTGCGGTGAGCTTTTCTATGAGCCCGGGTATCTCGGGTATGTCCTCAATTGAGGAAATGCAGCTTACCGCCTTCAGTCTGACGGATCCGTCGGGGTCATCCAGGAGACCGGTGAAGAAGGCCGCCTTCTCCGCCGCAGACAGCTCTGCGGCGGCGTTCACTCCGCGGAGAACGCTTATCCGGACATAGGGATCATCGTCGGTGACCATTTCAGAGGGGCGTCGAAGGGAGAGGTTTCCCCCGGGCGAGAATTCCGCAATGGCTTCCCCGGCGGCGGCCCTTACGGACCTTTCGCCGTCCCGGGACAGCTTCTCGAGGAAGAGAAGCTCCCTGTCTTCCCTTATGCCGAGTCTCCTTATGCCCACCGCCAGCGCCTTCCGAACCGAGGGATCTGTGTCTGAGCAGAGTGAATCCAGGCATGCTGACGCGCCCTCGCCGAATGAAGTTCTGTTCCAGAGAAGAAGCCAGGGCAGCCTGGACCTTTCCTCTACGGTGCCCTGGTCAACAAGTTCTGATATCACCTCGAGGGCTATCATCGCCACATCCTCCCTGCCCCCGGCCAGAAGCTGGGAAAGGGACTCCCTCCCCCCGTATCCCTCGGAGGAAATGGTGATGCGAAGCAGTTTCTTCTGCTCTTCCTGGTCCAGTATCCTTATGTAGGGCAGCACCATCGCCGACATCTCGTGACTCTGGGGCATCTTGTCCGCTATAAGCCCCCACAGCACACCCTTTTCGCCGGGATTCAGGTCTTCGTAATTCATCAGCATGCACTGGGCGACGGTTCTCAGGTCGCCTTCAGCGATGTTAGAGAACAGCGTTTCCCTGATGGTGGAATCGAAAAACCTTATCCTGGCCCCTATGGTGTAGGCTACGATACCCCTTCCGCCGTCGGGAAGCCTCTGCATCAGCAGCCAGAGCAGATCCCCGGGCTCTCCCTCGAAATCTCCGGGCTGCCTGTTCATGAGGCCGCGGACCAGGGACTGCAGTTCCTCGGTGTTTCCGGAGGCCAGGGTTTCGTTCACGACCCCCATTTCCCTTTCGGAAAGCCTTGGAAAACGCCTGCCTAGAAGGAACAGCAGAAAGCCCCTTACAGTGGAGGACCCGTCGTCGATGAACCTGTCCACGAAGCCGCCGGGATCCCCGGCCATCCCCCACATGTCGATGCTCTGAAGAAGGAATCCCCTGACCTTTTCGTCGGGGTCAGATGCCGCGGCTTCCACAAGGTCCCTGAAGTAGTGGTCCTTTCGAAGCCAGGGATTGCCCAGCGCCACCGCCAGGGCCCTCCTGGATTCCACCGGGCCGGATTCCAGTATGTGCCTGCACAGACCTTCCGCTGCCCTGTCGAAGGCCTCCCGGTCGGACAGGAGCATGGCGAAGAAATCCGCAAGATTGTCCTGCATCGGCTCCCGGGAAGCGGAAAATAGAAGTCTGGACTTCTCGGAGGATGAAAGGTGCCTGTACATGTGGGCTATGTTGTATCCAGCCCTCCGGTGACCGGGATCCCTGCTGTTCAGGAGGGTTTCCATTACAACCCTGATCAGGGGACTGCCTCCCCCGGAGAGTTCGGCCATTCCACGGTCGACGGCGCTGAGTACAAGGGTGTCACCGCTGCACAGATGGGCGTTCCCGTCAATTGAAAGCCTCCTGAAGGGTGATTTGCCCTGTGCCGCCGCGGTGCTGGCGTACATTTCATCAAGAACCGCTTCCGAGGGGAAGGTTTCCCTGAGAAGGAAATGAAGCCTGGACCATATCTCCGACAGGGCGGATCTGAACACGGACTCAGGCACGATGGGCTCGAACAGGGAAAGCAGTATCAGCTCCGCCTTCGAGAAAAGGTCGAGGTCCTTGAAGGAGGCCAGTACCTTCTCTCCCTGTTCTATTCTCCACTGCCTGTTGGTCTCCGGGGATGGAAGCTCCACATGGGCATCTCCGAACAGGCTGAAGAGCCCGGCCATCCTCGGGTCGGAGGAGGACAGGACCACACGCCTTCGGGAATCAGTCGCCCTGAGAATGATGGTGAAGACAGAATGAAAAAGGTGGAGGGGGTGTATCTCGGTCTGCTTCCTTATGGAATCTATATCGAAGAGTATTGCGCAGTCCTCGGGGCCCCGGAGCTTTCTCTCGACGTTGGGGGCCACCACGTTCTCCTCCAGAAGCTCCATGGGAACAAGGCCCTGGTCCGCCGCTTCCATCAGCAGCAGCCTTGCCATTGTGGTCTTTCCGGCGCCGAGGGAACCGGACAGGCACACGAAGCCCCTGTCCCTGAAAATGGATGACCCGCGGAGAAGGCTTTCCCTGTCCACGGATTCACCGGCGACACCCTTCCAGGAGCGGATGAGTTCCTCACCGGAGGGATAGGAGTTAAGACCCCGGCTGAGCTCCTTCAGCCATCCCTGAACCGAGTTCAGGACCTGGGAGACCATGTCAGCCCTGTCCTTATAGGTCCAGCACCTGTTCCATTCCCTGAGTTTCGAGAATATGGGCTCGGAAAAGGATGGTTCCCCTGTGACCATGGCGCCAATCGGAACCCCCATGCGGAACAGAGAGAAGAAACGGGACCTGGCCCCGGCTGATGGAGAATTGCCTATGAGCAGAAGTGCGGCGTCGGGAACCGTGCCGGTGAAACCCTGTACCAGTTTCAGTGTACCGGCCCATTCAGGCGGACGCAGCTTCCCCGCCTGTGAAACGAAAACCGAATCCTCGCCGTCGGGAAGGACACCGGCATCCGCCCACACAAGCAGCTCGAAACTGTCAGGCATCAGAGCTCCGTCAGTTGAGAGGCCAGATAAGCGTGGCCCTGGTCTTTCCTTCGGGGTTCAGGCCGTAGTCGAGCCATCTGGCAAGGTTCCTGGCGATAAGAACACCCCTGCCCCGGGAGCTGACCAGTTCCTCGCCCTCGCCGGGCCGGTGGCCCAGCTCGGCATCGGGCTGCCAGCTTCCGCAGTCGTCCACCATGAACTGCAGCCTTCCCGGGAAGGCATCGATGGAAATGGTAACGGTTTTCGCCGGGTCACCGGCATTGCCGTGCTCCATTCCGTTCTTCACAACTTCCATCACGGCTATGGACAGGCTGGTTACGTCCTCTTCGCACACTCCGGCAGCCAGACCGACCTTCTCAACGAAAACCTGGATGGTTTCAAGAAGAAGCTCATCTCCGGGAACCGTAAGTACTATTCCCTTAAGCAAGATCAGCCCTTCAGACTTTCAAGGGCTTCCTGCTCGTCGGTGTAGGTCTCGAAGATGGTTATGAGCTTGGTGATTATGAAGAGCTCGTGGATCTTCTTGGTAGCGTTGAGTATGGCCATCTTTCCGCCCACTCTGGATATGGATGTGTGCCCGCTGACCAGCACTCCCAGCCCGGAGCTGTCCATCCAGCTCACTCCGCCGAGATCCAGGAGAACATTGCCCATGTCATTGTTCACCGCGGTCTGGAAAACGGTCTGAAGCTCCATGAGATCCGGGCCGCTTATGACCTTGCCGTGGAGCCTTATTATCTTGATGCCGTCCTTCATTTCCTCTTTGATCTTCACAGTAACCCTCCTTGAAAGATATCCTCTGAAATTCACCAACTCATGAAGAATAGATAATTATCGGGCCGATGTCATGAGCACAGAACAAAGTCCCTCCAGTTCACAAGGCCCCTGCCCTCCAGAAAGGCCTTTATCCGCTGCCTGGCGCCGGGTTCCCTTGAAGCGCCCAGCACGGGAATACCATCGTGGTGGTCCCATTCGCTTCCTGGTATCACCGGTGACCCCCTTAAAACCGGTCTCTTCGCGGTATCCCCCGGAGCCAGGAAGGCCTCTATGGAAAAGCCCTCCCTCCTGATGTGTCCGGAGAGTCTTCTTGCACACTGTCCCGTGCCTGCTATGTAAACCCTTTTCCCGGCCAGGCAGGGAACGAAGCCAAGATACTTCGCCCTGGTCCTGTAGAAAGAGGTCAGGGAATAAATGGAGGAGTTGCGGCTGAACCGGTCTTCCCTCTCCCTCCAGGCGAGCAGCGTCCTGGGCACCCTGTAAAAAAGATACCCCGTGCTCCATAGCCTGAGCCAGAGCTCATAATCCTCGGGAAGCCCGCCGTCGTTGTAACCCCCGGCTTCGATGATGCCATTTCTGCTGTAGAATGCGGTGGGGTGGGGAACCGGGCTTTCAATGAAAAGGGAGTGTTCTATATCCTCCGGTGATTCGGTGGTGTTGATCCAGTTCTCATACCGTCTGTAGCCCCTGCTTACCAGTTCATCGGGAAAACAGCGGACCCTGGATGTAACAACGGTCCTTTCCCCCAGCCTCTCCCCGGCCCGGTACTGAAGCATGAGCCTGTCAGGATGGCAGATGTCATCACTGTCGAACCTGGCTATCCACTTCCCCCGGGCCAGCCCCAGGCCGGTGTTCAGCGCCTGAACGAAGTTTCCTGAGCAGTCTGCCAGTCTGAAGCGGGGATCGGAGGCGGCGAAACCCGCGGCGGTTTCCCGTGAACCGTCGGCGGACAGGTTGTCCAGCATCAGAACCTCGAAATCCTGAAAGGTCTGCTGTGCTATGGAGCTGAGGGCCCGGTGTATGTACCCGCCGGTGTTCTTGAATGGCATTACAACGGAAACCGCCGGAGCAGGCAATCAGCGCATTCCTTCATAGGCGTCGGCAAGGTCCGGAACAGTCGTTACCGGAGGGCTGCAGGCAAGCCCCACGCAGAGCTGGGCATAGGGCCAGCCTGTCATGGGAAGATAGGCCTCGGCCATGAGGAGTGAATCACCGGGGAGTGTGGGGTCAAGGACATCAACGCCGTCGCCGGCTATCCTGGTGGCCTCGGCGGCCAGCTGCCCGGTGAGAGGGTCTCCCGGGGGACCTACCACATAAACATGAACATAGGTGTCCTCAACGGGTTGAACGAACTCCCCTCCCGAAGCACCGGCCAGGGCGCCGGAGAACCATTCGCCGCTCCGGGCTCCCACTGCCCTGCTGGATTCCTCCCCCCCGCCGTCGAGAATTATGGTGACCGGCAGTGCGTCCGGCAGTGAATACCTTGCCGAGACCGTTTCAGCCTCTTGGGGGTTAAGCCACACAACGGTGAGGCCCACGGGACGGTTCTCCAGGAAACTGTTCAGTGTGGAAAGATCCGGGTCGCCGATGTCCACCGCCAGGAAAACCGCCCCGCCGTCAAGTTCATTCTCCAGCTCCTCCAGCTCGGGAAGCTCACGAACGCAGGGAGCGCACCAGGTTGCCCAGAAATTCAGAAGGACCGGTCTTCCCCCTGTTTCAGCCAGAACGCTGTCCATGGCGGCGATCCCCAGAATAAGGTCTCCCCCCTCGCCGAAGCCCTCAGCGGTATGGTGGGAGAGAAGGACAACCGGAACCGGAACAAGAAGGAACAGGGTCAGCGGGATCCACAGGTATCTTCTCATCTTCCCGCTCCGTGTGAGATTGCGTTCACCGGACAAGAGGCAATGCACTTTCCGCACCTTATGCACTCGGCGCTTGAGGGCTCCAGGTAGATGTCTATACCCATGGGACAAACGGTGCCGCACTTCCCGCAGCTGACGCAGGAACCGGACACCTTCATCCTCACAACTGAGACCCTGCCGAGGATGCCCCATGCAGCGCCAAGGGGGCAGAGGGCCCTGCAGAAGGGTCTTTTTACTGTAACGGCCCATAGCAGAACAAGAACGGCGATGGAGGTCTTCCACCAGTAAAGAAAACCCAGCTCGAACTCGATGGATGAGGCGGAAACCAGCGGCCAGCCCGCCAGCGAGGTTCCCGCGGGACACACTATCTTGCAGAACCAGGGGTCGCCGGCCCCCCCTGGAACGGTCCGGAGAAATGCAGGAAGGGACAGCACAAGGATGAACAGCAGTGCGTATTTTGCCGGCCTGAGGGAATCCTGAAAGGGAAGACGGGGAGACGGGATCCTGTAAAGAATGTCCTGCAGAAGCCCGAAGGGGCAGAACCATCCGCAGGCGAACCTGCCTGCGATGAGGCCCACGAGGGCGATGAAGCCAATCACTGCACCCACTATGAGCGCGTCGGGGCGCATGGTGGCAAGCATCCCCCAGAAGTTCGGCGTTGCGAGGATGGACTGAAGGCTGCCCAGTGGACAGGCAAGAACACTTGAGGGACAGCTGTAGCAGTGAAGCCCCGGTATCATGGCAACCTTTGACGAGCCTGTGTATATGGTGCCGGAAACCCACCCGGAAAGGTGCAGGTTCGTGGCAAGGAGAGCCCCGAACTGTACGGTCCTCCTCAGCAGGCTATGGTGCTTCAGCCTATTCCTATGCATTCCAGACAGATATTCACGGCTTTGGAGAGTATTGCGGAGGGATTACCGAAGAAATAGCCCGCCAGCATTGCGGCAACTGCCAGGAACAGCAGTGAGTACCTGAGGAAACTGGAGGCGGCGACCAGATTCGAACTGGTGAATGGTGGATTTGCAGTCCACTGCCTTCCCACTTGGCCACGCCGCCTTTCAGGTTCGTTGTTCACCGGAGGGCAATCATACAAAACAGCGGGCAATAAATCAAGAGCCGTCGGTCCAGTCAAGCCCCACCCAGAAGCCCTCTTCCCAGGTCATGTCTCCCAGGGGGGTCTGTATGGTGGGAAGGGCGAACATGCTGAGTCTTCCAAGGTGCTCTTCGTCCCGGATGTTGCCGTCTATGCCACCCACCGCAAGGGCAAGGTCGATTACACCGGCGGGTCCAAGTATGTCCAGCACCTGGAACCCGTCGAAGCCGATCCCCAGGTCCAGAACGGCGGTGAGGCCGTCGTCACCTATGCCGAACTGACCGGTGAAGAGGCCCTCGGCAACCTGAATGAGTTCCTCGGCAGGCCCCTCCTCCCCATCCATGAAAACATCGTAGTCAAGGGAAGTGAGTGTAATGGATATCTTCGGAAGCCCGGACTCTCCGGTGTTGGGATTCCGTATTCCAAGGCCCAGATCGAAATTCATGGGACATTCACCCTGGGACCAGTAGTAGGCCACCGTTGCCGCCTGGGAAACTGAAAGGCTTCCCAGCTCGGAGATGTCTATTCCGCAGATGCTGAACTCACTGGTGTTCTCCACCCTGAAGCTGGCATTCATGAAGGAAAGGGCGTCGGTGATCCCGCATCCGGTCAGAAGAAGAAAAGCCGCAACAAATAGAATTACTGTTTTATTCATGTCCCTCTATCCTCTCAAGTATCTGTTCAGCGGTGGCAGGATCAGCCATGGCGGGGATGTCCTCTATCGGCACCCCCAGAAGATACATGGAAACCTCCCCCGCCATGCCGAAGGCCTCCGGTGTGCCGACCTCAGCCGCGGCTGTCACGAAGGCGGCGGAGATCTCCACGGCTCCCGGCATCGATCCGGGATACATTATCTCCATGGCTCTCTGAAAGGCATCGTTAAGCAAGCCCCGGGAAAGGAGAAGCTCGATTTCCGAGGAAACATCCCCGTAGTAGTCACCCTCGCCTTCATCGATAAGTGTCAGGTCCCAGCTTTCCCCAACGAGATACCAGGCAAAGACATAATCGGCTGTAAATGGCATCTGAGAAATCACTTCCAGTGTGCGCTCGTCCGGGGAGTACTCACAAAAGGTTTTCGCGGGATTGAAAGCCAGGGGAAAGTGATGCCATTCGGACACCCTTTCCGAGTCCAGTGCAAGTGCGATATCGAACTCCATGGGACCGGTTTCCCTGAAAAGCAGCTCTCCATGGTTCAGCCCCTCCACCAGGATCCCGGGCTGTCCAAGGATCATCATAAGCAGGATAAAGGACATATGCGCCTCCCTTCCGGCAAGCAGTCATCCTGAATCTATATAACCGGCGCGGAACCCCGGGGCAACGGTGGGCATATCCTTCTGATACCGGAAATACCTCGGTTTTGTTCCCATGCTTTATTTGATGGAAGACAACAAATTACGAGATCTATTTGTCAAATT